>Ga0197142_1000014_pt1 | contig 142330 bp, 114 predicted proteins | sample GBS60_MetaG_FD_148614 | JGI IMG/M metagenome (GOLD analysis project Ga0197142, IMG submission 148614) | Sediment microbial communities from Great Boiling Springs, Gerlach, Nevada, United States - GBS 60_MetaG | ecosystem: Environmental > Aquatic > Thermal springs > Hot (42-90C) > Sediment... | reverse complement strand
TCGGTAAATTGATTCCCCCCCATCGTTATGTCTCTTATGAAAAGAGAGTTTGTGCCTTCCACGATGTTGACGTTCGTTGTTGAGGCACCTATGTTCAAAAGCGCCACAACATCGGACGCAGAAGGCTGATAGTTCACCTCATAACAATTTTGCAAAGCAAAGGTATCAACATCAATAATAGACGGCTGTTTTCCAGCAAACCGAAGAGTCTGTTTTAGAAGCTCGATTCTTTCCTTTTTGCAGGCCGCAACCAAAACTTTCGTGTGTTCTTGCGTTACCTCGGTAACATGATAATCAAAATTGACCTCTGAAGATCTAAATCCCAAATCTTCCTCAGCTTTCCAAACAATTGACTCTTCCAGTTCTTCAGGACTTGTCGACGGTAAAGTTATCGTCTTTACTATAACCGAGTAACCGCTCACACCTGTTATAACTTGATTTGTTGTTACCCCTTGTGCCTGAAAAACATTCTGGATAGCCTCAGCTACCGTGTTTAACTCCATTATCTGACCTTCAACTATCGCCGTGTCCGGTAAAGTCTCATATCCTAAGCTCACCAAACTTAGATTGCCTATTTTTCCTTCTAACTCCACTAATTTTATTGAGCTTGAACCTATATCTAATCCGGCAGCAGTTTTTTTCTTACCTATCAACATATCCTCTCCTGTCAATAGCTAAAAACAAGTTAAAAATCAAAAACGAAATGGGTATCTCAGACTCTTCTCGGGGCTGGTTTGCCGCCTTGAATCTCTTCAGCAAGATTTCAGAAAGGGGTTCTTGAGTGGAACACAGGATAGAACCGAGACACCCATTTCGCTTTTTTTGACTGTTCGACGAGCTAAGCATTGATGGTTCTTCTCTCTTGCTGGCAAAATCTAAGACAGTTTTGCAATTCAAGGCGACTTGAACGCAACCGTTTTTAACGATTGCAAAAATACATTACAATATTCAACAAAGATTTGTCAATCACTTTTTGAGGCTTTTGAGCAAAATTTTTCAATTTCCTTTCAAATTGAATCATTCGAAATCAATCAAAATGATTCATTTTGACCGATTCTTTCACTGCTTTCGCAGTGTCGGTGGGATTTTCAAGCGGGAAAAGATGAGACCCTTTTACTTTTAAAAAAGCTTTAAGCAAGGGATGTTTTTTAGTGTAGGTAAGACCGGCAAGCTTACTTTCCAACGAGCCAGTACCCATAATAAAAGAAAACGGAACACTGATCTTCTCGTAGATTTCCGGCAGATTGTCAGGAATTGTCAAATAGATCCTTGTTTCTACCAAAGGACTGAAAAAAAGCTTAAATCCACCGTCACTTTGAACAATCCCATGATGCACGTAATCTTTCAAAACATCTGTATCAAAATCGCGAAATCTAGGCTTGTTTTTGAAATACTCAAAAGCCTCTTCCCTACTTTGCCAAAAATTTTTTCTGAACTTAGTGCTAACTGCAGGAGAAATTTTCTCGATCAATCCGGTTTTTTTGGCCAACTTCAGAAATCTGCTTGCCAGTCGGCTGATAATCGGAGAATCGAGAAGAACTATCTGTTCGTAGAGAGCAGGTTCTTCAACTGATACTAAAAGATGCAAAATCCCACCTAGCGAATGCCCTACACCTATTACAGGCTGACGGTAACGCCTCTTGATCTCGACTTTCAACTCATCTTTCAAAAACGTCCAATTATCGGTCACTGGAAATTCAGGATTATGACCATGCCTTTCGAGAAAGAAGACGTCAAACTCATCTGATAGTTCTGAAAAAAGTTTTTTGTAAACCAAAGCTGGAAAGCCGTTTGCATGAGCAAAATGTATTATCTTTTTACTCATCACCAATTGCCTTTATTCTTTTGCCGATTTGTCTTCTTATCAATCTTGACTTAGATATTTTCACTCATCACTAATTATGTTCATTTTTTGCCAATATCCGACATCAACCCACCTACCGAGCTTGTAGCCAATTTGATAAAAATGAGCAACCTTCTTAAAACCGAGTTTTTCATGAAATTTAACTCCGACTTCATTTGGCAAAGAAATAGCCGCCACAATTGTGTGAAAGTCTGTCAAAGAAAGCTTATCGAACAAAGCCAGATAAAGTTGTGTTCCAATGCCTTTATGAGTTACTCCAGCTTTGACATATATTGCAACCGAAGCAGAATACGCAAATTCCTGATCAAGCCTGAACCTAGTTGCATAAGCATAGCCCAAGATCTCACCGTTCTCTTCGGCTACAAGATAAGGACAGTCTTGAACGATCTCCGAAATTCTTTTTCGCATTTGCTCTGAATCTATCGGTTCAGTCTCAAAAGTTTGTGGCGTGTTTTCAATGTAATAATTATAGATCTCCGTTATTTGTTCAATATCCGAATCTAACGATATATCAACTTGCCGAATCTTCATGTCCTAGAATTTAATCTCAGATTATTTCTTCTTTCAAGGGGTGAACTAGAAATTTAACGTCTTAGGGTTTCTTTAATTTGATGTTTTGCCCGATAAACTTTCCGTGCATATACTATGGCTTATGACTATGGAAGTTGAATGGATGGAAGGATGTGCAACAGCGTTAGTAACACCCTTCCGTAAAGACGGTTCAATTGATGAAGATTGTTTCCGTTCACTTGTAGAAAGACAAATCAAAAATGGCGTAAAAATTCTTGTGCCTTGTGGAACAACTGGTGAATCAGCTACCATGACTGAACAAGAACGTCTTCAAGTGATAAAAGTCTGCATCGAAGTAGCTCACAAACATAAAGCGAAGGTCATAGCAGGAACGGGAAGCAACAACACTTCCGCAACTATTGACTTTACACGCAAAATTCGTGAGCTCGGAGCTGATGCCGCTCTTGTCGTAGCTCCATACTACAACAAACCGACTCAAGAAGGACTCTACGCTCACTTCGCCGAAATCGCAAAATCTGTTAGAGATTTCCCGATAATGCTCTACAACGTCCCGGGAAGAACTTCTTGCAATATTTCAGCAGAAACAACTCTTAAACTTGCCAATGACTTCGGAAACATCGTTGCTACGAAAGAAGCATCAGGAAATTTCTCGCAGATAATGCAAATCTGCGCAAAACGTCCGAAAGGCTTTAAGGTTTTTTCAGGCGATGATGCAATAACGCTTCCTTTGATTAGTATCGGTGCCGATGGTTTGGTTTCAGTGATATCGAATGAATTTCCGAAAGAAACATCGGCTATGGTTGAGAAAGCTCTCTCTGGCGCATGGACATCAGCAAGAAAACTCCACTATAAACTTTTACCACTCATGGAAGCCAATTTCATCGAATCAAGCCCCGCACCCTGCAAGTTTGTAATGAAACAAATGGGGCTTCTTGAAGAAAACCTTAGACTTCCGCTTGTCCCCATTACTGAGACTTCACGTAAAAAACTCCTAGAAGTTCTCAGAAGCTTGAAGTTTTGAAAACTCGGTAAAAACTGAAAAAATTTTAACTTTAGAGAAGTGGGGGAGTGCGAGGGGCAGTAATCCCCCTCAATAAATTGAGGGGATACACTGCCACTCGCTTTGGTGCTCATAACCGTTTTGCGGTATGTTACCGTAATGGTATAACGTCTATGAAAGAGCGTATCAAGTATCTCCAGTGAAGTGGAGTAGTGGCCGTGTGGCGTGGCCTGCGGTCGTGTCATGCCTTCTTGGATGGGACCGAATCGCCTCAGCCGAAGCGCAAAGGTAACACTTTGCGTGTATCCGTTTAAAGGATGCCTCTCAATTTATTGAGAGGAGGACGTCACACACTTCCCAAAACCTGCATAGTTTTGAAAAGTTTGAAACCTATAGAAACCGACAAACTGGAAAGATAGTCTGCCGAATTGCTAAACTTTTTTTTATGAAAATAGTCGTAATAGGTAGCGGTTTCGGCGGCCTTTCGGCGGCAATTCGCCTTCAGGCCAAAGGACATGAAGTTATTATTGTGGAAAAACGGGATAAACCCGGCGGCAGAGCTTATGTTTACGAACTAGACGGTTTCAAATTCGATGCCGGTCCGACCATCATAACCGCTCCGTGGTTAATTGATGAGCTTTTTCAAATTGCAGGTAGAAAAACCGAAGACTACATCAAACTTGTAAAATTGAATCCTTTCTACAACATACGTTTTGAAGACGGGCTTGTCTTTCACTACAACGACGATAAGGAAACTTTGTTGGAACAAATACGAAAGTTTAACCCTGAAGAAGCTGATAATTATAAAAGATTTGCTTCCAGCTTGAACGAAATTTATCGAGTCGGGTTTGAGTTGATCGATAAACCTTTCTCGACTTGGAGTGATATGCTTCGAGTCATACCGCAGATGATAAAGCTTCGCTCTGACCGCTCCGTCTATAAATTCGCTTCCAGATTCTTTAAAGACGAAAAACTTAGAATCTGTTTCAGCTTTCATCCGCTCTTGATAGGTGGAAATCCCTTCACCTCTACTTCAATTTATGCAATGATTCACCAACTTGAACAGGAATTCGGAGTTTGGTTCGCAATGGGCGGAACGGGCGCTTTGGTTAATGCCCTCTGCAAGCTTTTCTGTGAAATAGGCGGTAAGATAAAATTGAACGCAGAAGTCTCCGAAATTTCGGTAAATCAACGTGGTGAAGCAGACGGTGTTTACCTAAAAAGCGGAGAATTCATAAAGGCTGATGCAGTCGTCTCTAACGCTGATGTAGCTTGGACCTATCTGAATTTGATAAAACCGCAATTTCGACGAAAATATACCGACAAAAAAATCAAATCAATGTCCTACTCAATGTCACTGTTTGTTTACTACTTCGGCACCGATAGAAAATACGAACAGATGGCACATCATGAAATCCTCATGGGACCGAGATACAAAGGTTTGCTCGACGATATTTTCAAGCACAAAAAATTAGCCGATGATTTTTCGCTTTATCTTCATCGCCCAACCGCAACCGATTCTTCTCTTGCACCTTCGGGATGCGATTGTTGGTATGTTCTTTCGCCTGTTCCGCACCTAGGAAGCAAAACAGATTGGAAAACAGTAGCTCCCATTTACCGAGACAAAATTGTTAGCTACCTTGAACAGCGATATTTGCCGGATTTGTCAAAACACATAGTTGTTGACCATTACATCGATCCACTTCATTTTCAAAATGTTTTGAACAGCTACCTTGGAAGTGCCTTTTCCGTCGAGCCGATATTGTTGCAATCGGCTTATTTCAGACCACACAACAAAAGCGAAGATGTCAAAAACCTCTATTTCGTAGGTGCAGGAACTCATCCTGGAGCAGGGCTCCCTGGAGTTATGTCCTCCGGTAAAATCGTGGCAAATATGATTGATTCATCAAAATAAACCGATAAAAAATTTGACTAAGCCGTTTTGCAAACTCGATCAAAAAAACGGTCATTCGGAAAGCTACTCTGATTTCAATTGATTTATTTTAGGAATTGGTTGATTCGCTAAGATGTGGCATTTGGTAAAAATTTCCTTTTTGACACTCGTTGGGGCTGTCTTTTTATGGCTTCTTTACGAATACCTAACCTTTCCCGATGTTAAGAAACTTCGTTATGAAAATCCGACCACAACAGCACTTATAGAAGCAAGAATCGCGCAAGCGCGAGCCGAAGGCAAAGAACCGAAGAAGTTCATGATATGGATGCCGATTGACAGAATTTCACCGAATCTCCAGCGTGCCGTTATTGCAGGTGAAGATGCGCGTTTTGTTGAACATAACGGTTTCGATTGGGAGCAAATACAAAAAGCATGGGAAGAAGCCGTAAAAGAAGCCGAAAAGCAAGCAAAAGAAGAAGGCGATTATGATCCGAACGACTGGATTCCACCTCTTCCATCCTTCAAGCGTGGAGCTTCGACAATAACACAGCAACTGGCAAAAAACCTTTATCTTTCAGAAGAGCGTTCTTTCATAAGAAAGGCGCGTGAAGCCGTAATAACTTATTTTCTTGAACGTGAGTTATCGAAAAGAAGGATTTTGGAGATTTATTTGAACGTAATCGAATGGGGCGACGGGATTTATGGTGCTGAAGCCGCTGCTAGAACTTATTTCAGAAAATCGGCAGCAGATCTCACATCTGCCGAAGCCGCGTATCTTGCCGCAATGATACCTTCTCCTCTTAACGTTTTCAATCCTAAAAAAAATCCGAAACGAGTAGTCAGAAGACAAAAAATCATTTTGCGTTCAATGAATCATGTTAAGATACCTTGAGAATTCTCCATTTTGAAAATCTTGGCTCTACATAAATTGCTCATCATAAAACACACAAAAACGGATGCTTCGGAGTAATAATCCGCAAGCTAATCTCTAAAGATCCGTAACTTTTAGAAAAAGCCAAAAGTTAAACCGTAACGCTTTATGTAAAAATTTCCTGTCCTAGAAAGTTTTTTCGTAGATATTTGATGGTATCTTGTAAGGTTTCCATTGGATCACGTGCAGAAAAGCCCAGTTCCGTTTTGGCTTTGCTGGAATCAAAATACCAGAAATACTCTCCCATTTCGACTTCGGAAGCCTGGAATGGAGCTTCTCTGTCAAATGTTTTATAAAGTGTAGAGATGAAGGTTGAACCGGCGATTGCAATTTTTTTCGGAAGCTTCAAGATCGGAGCAGGGACACCTGTAAGAATCTCCAGTCTTTCAAAAAACTCTGCTACGGTCCAATTTACTGCGCCCAACAGATATCTCTCCCGATGCCTGCCTCTATCAATCGCATTAAGAAAAGCCTCGGCGGCATCGCGAACATCAACAAAATTGATTCCGCCTGAGGGTGTGTAAGGAAATTTCCTAGCCATGAAATCAAGCACAACCTTAGTAGAACTCAAACGATCATCACCACTACCTAAAAGTAAAGACGGATTCAAAATAACCAATCGCAATCCTTTTCCGTCAAAAATCTGTAGAGCCGTCTTTTCTTGGTAATACTTTGAAGCGTAATAGGGCCATTTGACGAGGATATGAACAGGTTGGGGATATGTTTCATCAACTATTTTCCCATCTTCTGTTATTGCCGATGTGCCCGACGAAGAAGCTAAAATAAAATTTTTAACGCCGTTTTCTTTTGCTGCTTGACATAAAAGCCTCGTGCCCTCAACGTGGATTTTGTTCATTTGGGCTGCACCTTCGTATGCAAAAGAAACCTTGCCTGCTAGATGATAAATTACTTCAACGTTTTTCGTGGCTTTCGCAACATCTTCTTTGCAAGTGACCGAACCTTCAAAAGGCTCAACACCTGCATCTTTCATCCATTCAGGAACCGTGGAAGCCATAACTCGCAAGTTTTTTGCTCCTGCTTTCAAAAGCCTTTCTACCAAGTGCTTGCCCAAAAATCCCGTGCCACCGGTGATGAGAATTTTTTTCCCGACAGATTTTAATGTTTTTGTCTTGTTTGTGCTTGTTTTTTGTATCTTTTCATTTACCATTTCTAACCAACACTATTTATCGCCAGATTTTAAGACCGATTAAGTCTCAGTTGAGTTTCGATTAAGTTTTGCTATCTTGTTTAATCTCCGCAATTATTGTTTCCCCAGCTTTGACTCTGTCACCGACTTTTACCCTAACTTGAACCGAACTGGGCATAATTAGATCCGTCCTGGAGCCGAATTTTATTAGTCCAAATCTTTCCCCTTTTTCTACAAAATCGCCTTCGCGTTTCCAGCAAACTATCCGTCGTGCCAAAATTCCCGCTATTTGCGTGCAGGTAACCGAAACTTTGTCGTTTTCAATCAAAAGCGAATTTCTTTCATTCAAAAAACTTGCATTATTACTGGTTGCAGGCATTTTTTTTCCTTTCTCATAAACTATTTTCACGATTTTTCCGCCGATCGGAGAGCGGTTGATGTGAACATCCAGCGGTGAAAGAAATACACTTACAATCTTGCCTTTTTCCGTTTCTTCAACTCTGGTGACGCGCCCATCGGCAGCGGAGACAATTACGTTGTCATCAACAGGGATTTTTCTTTCCGGATCACGGAAAAAATAAGCCATGAAACCCGCAATCAAAACAAGCAAAAGACTTACAAGCCAAATCTGAAAAATGGCAAATACCAAAGCAACAAAAAGAGGAACGACGATAAATGGAATGCCTTCTTTGACCACGTTTTAAGTTTAGATTTTACGAAGTTTTAAGTTTAGATTTTACGAAAAACTCTTCCAACTTGAAAAACGCCGTTTCAGAACGTCAATCTACTACTTCGAGCTACCAAGTCAAACGTTAAACTTCTGTTCTAGATGTTCCCAAAAAATTCACTAATCGGCTAAGACTTTACCACAACAACTTTGCTAGAATTGAAAAGCTTTTAACATGCCTATTTACCCCTTTTTGAAAAATTCTTCCTTGAATCACAATTTGCTAAAACACAATTCGCCGGAGAAATCAGATTTCTTCAAAAGTCTTTACAATACGATGAGAGGAGTTTATTTTTTGATTGTTTCGCACAGAAAGAGCTGTTTGAAAACCAGCTTCCTTTGCAGCATCTAATTCTTCGATTACGTCGGAGACAAAAAGAATCTCGCTACCATTGAGTTTGAGTTGAGAAGCTATTAAAAGATAGCTTCTCGGATCTTTCTTGTTTCCAGTGGTCGTATCGAAATAAGTCGATATAAACGGAGTTAAATCGCCATGATTTGTATATTTGAAGAGTAATTTTTGAGCCAAAATACTACCGGAAGAAAAAATCGCAATCTCCTTTCCTTCAGACTTCCAACGCCCAAAGGCGGGTGGAACATCGTCAAAAACGACTGATTTCAAATTGCCTGATTCGTATCCAATCTGCCAAATCTTTCCTTGCAAAGATTTCAGCGGTGTTGATTTTCTATCTTGACTTATCAGAAAAAGCAAATAATCTGAAACCGATGTCGGCGATTGCTTTTCAAACTGCTTTCTGTATTTTCCCGAAACAAAATCTTGCTTGTATTCACCTTCAAGCTGCGCAATTTCCTTTTGGATTTCGTCGAAATTTGCTTTAACAAACTCAGGCATTTTTTCAGCAGAAAAGGGGAAAAGAACTTTGTGAACGAAGTCTATTGGCGTTGTAGTGCCTTCAATATCGAGTAAAACCGCTTTCATAAAAACAAGAAATAATTGATTGTAACCTCAATGCCTTATTTTCGAAAGTTTTAAGACAAAAGTAAAATTCGTAGCAGTTTTTCAGAATTTAAAATTCTCAAGGCTCAAAAACGATAAAACTCTAAGAGTTCAAGACCTCAAAATAAGGCTATAAGGTTAACTCTTATTGTTTTTTAGAGTGTCAAATTCAGACTTTTTATTGAGTCAGCTTTGATTTTGTTTTCATGTTTAACGTATGGCAAACTTGCATTTGTAATTTTTGGTTATTTCGAGAGCCGACTTGATGACTGAAATTATGAAGTATCTACTTGCCTCAATTCGGTTTGCCGTATTTATTTTTGTAACGCTTTTTCTCTACTCGGTTTGGTTTATTGGCTCTTTTGTTATCCCGAATAAACCTTTTTGGCGGCAAATACTTTTCAGGCTTTGGGCAATTTCGTTTATAAAAATTGCAGGTGTAGAAGTCGAAGTTATAGGAACTCCGCCACGTCCGCCTTTCTTTTTAGTTTGCAATCACCTTGGATACGTTGATATACCTCTTTTAAGGGCAATTGTAGACGCCGTATTTGTGGGAAAAAAAGAAATTAAAGACTGGTTCCTGGCAGGACGAATCGTTAGCGACATGGAAACGATTTTTATTGATAGAAGGAATCACCGTGATATTCTGAGAGCTGGGGAGGAAATTCTCAAAAAACTCAATGACGGTGAAGGTGTAATCATATTTCCTGAAGGAACAAGTAGCAAAGGGGAACAAGTTCTGAGATTTAATTCTTCGTTTTTTGAATTTCCAGCTAGGATGGATTTCCCTGTTCATTATGCTTCAATAACTTACCAAACGCCGAATAATCATCCTCCTGCAAATACGGTTTGTTGGTGGGGAGATGACAACTTTCTCGAGCATATTTTGAAAGTTCTCCAAATACCAAAATTCAGAGCAATCGTTACTTTTGGAGAACAACCAATTCAAAATCCCGACAGAAAGGAGCTTGCAAAAATTCTTCATCAAAAGGTGAGTGAAATCTTCATTCCTGTGCTTTAGCTGAAAAATCAAATTTGAAAACTTGAGAGGAAGATATGGGGAGCATTGCGACAAAAACAGGCGATAAAGGGACTACTTCACTGATCGGCGGCCAAAAAGTCTCAAAAGCCGATTTGCGTGTAGAAGCTTACGGAACAATTGATGAGCTGGGTTCTTTTCTTGGATTTGCGCGTTCGATTTGCAATGATGAGGAAATTAACGAACTGGTTAAATCAATTCAACGTGAGCTATTTTTAGTATCTGGTTCTGTGGCAAATCCAAACTTTGATAAAGCCCCGTCACCTTACGTGACACAAGAGATGGTTGATCGCTTAACTTCAGAGGTTGAGAGAATTGAGAAAATAGAAGGTATTCTCTCTGATTGGAGTTTACCGGGTGAATTAAGTGCTTCAGCCGCTTTCGATATTGCCAGAACTGTTTGCAGACGTGCTGAAAGATGTGTTGTAAGACTAAGCGATTCAGGAGAAAACGTTGATCCGAAGGTAATAGTTTATTTGAATCGTTTATCGGACTTGATCTGGCTGATCGGGAGATACATAGAACTAAAAGCTGGTGTTGATTCAAAGCTTAGAGATGAACAAAATAAAGGTAAGAATTGGTCAAGAGCCTGGTAATTTTGAGGCTCAGCGTTTTTATGAAATTTCAAAGAAGCTTTCGATCTAGAGGCTTATGATAAAGAAATTTTTGGTTTCACTAACTTCGCTTCTTTTGGTTATTTTTGCGAAGGCTCAAGATTTTGCCGAAGACTTCCATTCATACGCAAAACCGAACGAAGTTGTAGTTCGACATGTCGATCTTGATTGGCAGATAAATTTTCTTTCCAAAAGTATTTCAGGATTTGCCACGCTGACGCTTGAAAGAATCGATGAAAAAGCGCCTTTGGTGCTGGATACAAGGGATTTGCAAGTAAAGAGTGTCTTGATCTCAAAAGACGGCACAACTTTTACAAAAACGACTTTTAGTCTCGGCAAGCCTGATAAAATTTTGGGAGCTCCTTTGACGATAAATCTAGCTTCAGACACGAGATTTGTGCGAATTTACTATTCGACGAGTCCCAATGCATCGGGTTTACAGTGGTTAACGCCTGAACAGACTGCCGATAAACGTTATCCGTTTATGTATTCACAGGCTCAACCCATCCATGCGAGAAGCTTTATTCCATTGCAAGATTCGCCTCAGGTTCGTATAACGTATTCAGCAAAGGTCAAGACACCGAAGAACCTACTTGCCGTGATGAGCGCCGAAGGAAATCTTAAAAACAGCAAACGGCGTAACGGTCTTTATAGTTTTAAGATGACAAAGCCAATTCCACCTTATCTGATTGCAATAGCGGTTGGCGATCTGCATTTTAAATCTTTAGGTAAAAGATGTGGAGTATTTGCAGAATCATCTGTTTTGGAGAAGGCAGCGCTTGAGCTATCGGATACGGAAAAAATGATGGAAGCTGCCGAACTACTTTACGGTCCTTATCGTTGGGGAAGATACGACATTTTGATTTTACCACCGAGCTTTCCATTTGGCGGTATGGAGAATCCGATGCTTACGTTTGCGACGCCTACAATTCTTGCCGGCGATAAAAGTTTGGTTTCCGTGATTGCCCACGAACTTGCCCATTCATGGTCAGGGAACCTTGTAACAAATGCAACATGGCGCGATTTTTGGCTTAATGAAGGATTTACAACATACATCGAAAGGCGAATCATAGAAGTCTTGTATGGTATAAATCGGCGTGAGATGGAAGCAATGCTAGCAAAACAAAATCTTCTACGTGAACTTTCATCACTTCCGCCATCAGATCAGATTCTTCATATTGATTTGAAAGGGCGCGATCCTGATGAAGCTTTTACAAGTGTTCCTTATGAAAAAGGTGCTCTATTTTTAAGGTGGCTTGAAGAAAAATTCGGAAGGGAGAAGTTTGACAAGTTTCTGCAATCTTATTTCGATTCTCATGCTTTCAAGAGCATTACAACCGAGACTTTTGTAAACTATCTGCGGAAGAACTTACTTGAGCTTTATCCGGGCATAGTTTCAATTGAGGAAATTCGAACTTGGATCGAACAAGCAGGATTGCCGGAAAATGCACCTTCGCCTTATTCGGAGAATTTTGCAAAAGTGGAGCTTGAAGCAAGAAAATACCTGAATGGAGAAATTACCGTCAGCCAAATTAACCCCAGAGACTGGACAACACAAGAATGGCTTAAGTTTCTCGATACTCTGTCCGAAGGTCTGACAGCTGAAAAGATGAAAGAACTTGATCGGGCTTTTAATTTCACGCAGATCGGAAACTCTGAAATAGCTTTTCAATGGCTTATGCTTGCCATCAGAAACAACTACCATCAAGCAAATAAAAGACTCGAAGATTTTCTGATGAACATCGGACGCAGAAAATTTGTAAGACCGCTTTACATGGAGCTTGCAAGAACTCCTGAAGGAAAAGCCTTTGCGCAAAAGATTTATGCAAAAGCACGAAGTCGGTATCATCCAATAACTCAAGCGACGATTGACTCAATCTTGAAAAGCGAGTAGAACACAATTGCTACTGAATCTTTGGGACCAAAATATGGAATCTTCTAACATTCGGGGAAAATCTAATTTCCGACAAATTTTGAGTAGATCGTACGTGCGAGAGTAATATCCTCAGTTCCGCTAATAATAGCGCGGGCATCTCTGAAAATCGTTATCTCGAGTTCATTCATCTTAAATCTTAAAAGATATTCATTTTGTTTGACATCACCTAGTTTTTCTAGTCTTCTTGCCAAGTTCTGCAAATTAATCTCAGATGCTTTCAGAGGCGCTATCTGAACGGCATTTCTTCCGCATAAAACGGTGGAGAAATCTCTAGTTTCAGCTTCTAAGAATTCGAATTTTCTTTTTTGACAACATAGACAAGCTTTGTCTGGGGAGGCGAGTTTTATTTTGCGCCACTCGTTCTGCCACAAGTCAATTTGTATCAACGATCTATGTAACTTATCAAAGTTAGAAGTCAAAATTTTCAAAGCTTCTGCAATCTGAATCGAAGCGATAGCAGAAATAATCGGCTGTATAACGCCGACCGTATCGCACGTTGGGGCGCTTCCAGCATCGGGCATTTGACTGAAGATGCATCTCAAACAGGGAGTTTGATTTGGAATTATTGTCATACTTGCGCCATAAGCCGAAACTGCTGCGCCGTAGATCCAAGCTTTTTCGTGTTTGACGCAAGCATCGTTTATCAAGTAGCGAGTTTGAAAATTATCAGTCCCGTCAATAACCAAATCAACATCTGCAATAAATCTTTCGACATTCGAGTTATTCAAATCCGCGATTATAGCTTCTATAACTATTTCGGAATTGATCTTTTCAAGTTTTCTTTTTGCAGCAATTACCTTAGGCAGTTTTTCTTTGGCATCTTGTTCATCGTAGAGAATCTGTCTTTGCAGATTAGAAAGTTCAACGAAATCCCTGTCAATCAATTTCAAGTGACCAACGCCAGCACGTGCAAGCATCTCAGCCTGAGCTGTTCCGAGCGCACCGCAGCCTACAATTAAAACAACAGAATTAGCAAGTTTCTGCTGTCCCTCAGAGCCTAGAAAAAGAATCTGACGACTGTAACGTTCTATAACCTCTGCCTGCACCATATTCGATCATAGATTAACTTTGTGATTTTTGCGAACTTGACTGTAAAAAGTCATAAAGATCAAGACCTAGCAGATGCAAAATTAAGAACCCGGATACAGCAAATTAACACAGTGTTCATTTTTGTCTTACATTTTTTTAACATCTCGGCAGTAACTTGTCTCTTTAATCAAAAAACAAATTTTTCGGAGGCAGTATGAGAAAGCTTGGTATTTTGGAATTGTTTCTTGTCGTAGCTTTGCTTTTTGTTCAAAGCGCATTTGGACAGGCAACTGGTAGTCTTAGCGGAACTGTCGAGGATGCAACTGGAGCTTTAGTTCCAGGAGCGACAGTGACGGTTAAGAATAAAGCTACAAACCAATCAAGAGTAGTATCAACAGATGAATCTGGAAGATGGACGATACCGGTTTTACCGGTTGGGATTTATTCTGTAACTTACGAGAAACAGGGCTATAAGAAAGTCGTTATTGAAGACGTTCAGGTGGAGGCTGCAGTTCCCCGATTTGTACAGGCGAAACTGGAGGTTGGTGAAATCGAAGCGGTTGTAGTTACAACAGCTGAACAGCCGCTAGTTCAAGCAGAAAGCCCAACTGTAGCAAGGCAAATTTCAGGTGAAGAGGTAACCAGAGTTCCAACTTCGACTCGAAGTTTTACAGGGCTTTTAGCATCAGAAGCCGGGGTTACGGCTGATCTTTCACCAGTAGCTGTAAACGGCAACGGAAACATTTCTCCGTCAGTCAATGGAACTAGAACCACTTCGACGAGCCTTTACTTTAACGGTATTGATGTAACAAATATATCTAACAATGAAGGCTCATTAAACGACAATATCGCTCCAGCACCTGAAACATTGCAAGAAGTTAAGTTACAAACTGCACTTTATGATGCTTCCACAGGTCGCTCAGGTGGCGGTAATTTTCAACTTGTAACAAAGCAGGGTGGTAATAAACTATCTGGGACGTTCTACTACTACTTGCAAAATAAAGCTTTCAATGCAAACGAGTTTTTCCTAAAAGAAAGCGGTAATGAAAAACCCAAAGCCGACAGAATAGAAACAGGTTTTACACTTGGCGGTCCTTTTATCAAAGATCGCTTTTTCTTTTTTGGTGGTTATCAGTTTACTAAAGCAAATACCGGTTTAGTTTCAACAGCTAGAACCAGGACGGTTTTACCTTTAGCTTTGAGCGTGTTAGGAAATGATCGCTCAAAAGCTGCTATTGCGGCAGCTTTTAATCAATTCAACGGATGCAGTGGAGCAAATTGCTTGACCGCAGCCGATATATCAGACGCTGCTTGGAGAATCCTAAACCTTAGAAATCCTGTAACTGGTAACTTTATCATTCCGAGCCTTCGTCCTGGAACTTTTCAGCCTCTTGGAATCGTTGATCAAACGGGAACGGGAAATTTTCAATTCGGAACTTTCCCGAATATCACGACTAGAACACTACAAAGAAACAATCCTCTAGTCGAAGTAATTTTTGTTGAACCTTCACGTTTCAAACAAGATCAATTCACTCTGAGACTGGATGGTCAGCTAAGCAAGAAAAATACTCTAAGCGGAACGTTTTTCTTTGCCGATTTTCCGGGGTTCGATTCTTTCCCAGATCCAAGTTCGCTGGCGTCACCTTTCACGTTACGTCGTGATGATAAAAACAGAACCCTATCTTTAGGAAACATTCATGTTTTTTCGCCGAATCTAATAAATGAGTTTCGCTTTGGATATTTTTACCTCAACAACACAAGACGTTTGGATGACGACTTCCTAGGTATAACGAGTGCGTCTGTTGGTATCATAAATCCGGCAACCGCTTTCGATAACAGCGATGCCACAAAGAGATTGGGGCATTTCATTGGTCGAAACAATATAGCAAACTTTTCTTTCGGCGGTCCGAACGATTCTTTCAACAAACGTAAGCAAATAACCTACTCTTTCCGCGACGATATAAATTGGATTTACAGAAGTCACACAATCAAATTCGGCATCGAGTATAAACGCCATCAATACAAGACGAACTTACCTGAAGAACAGGCTACTGAGTTTGAAAAGTTCAATAGTTTCACACAATTCTTGACAGGTAATACAACAGAAGCCGATACTCAGTATGGCATCACCGATAAAGACTTCCGCTTTCAAGACTTCAGCTTCTATATCACCGACACATGGAAGGCCACTAAAAAACTAAGCTTAAATTTTGGTGTTCGCTACGAACTCTTCATGTGGCCAGCCGAGAAAAACGGACGTATTGGTAATTTTGACCTTGAACCTTTCCTTCCTTGCTTTACAAAAAATGGCGGCTCTCTTTCACTCTGTGACAACAACGTGATTAACGGTTTCGTCGTTCCCAAGAACGTAAAGCAAACCGGAATTCAGGCAGTTGACTTGGCGATAAGCGCTACTAAAGTAGCTGACAATAAGCATACACTTAAAGGACTTGACCTAAACAACTTTGCTCCGAGATTGGGATTTGCTTACGCCTTGAACGAAAGATTTGTCTTTCGTGGTGGCTACGGGATTTTCTATGATCGCCCCAGTGCTGCATACATCAATACTGTTTTTTCAAACTATCCTTTCTTGCGCGAGGTTGAAGTAGTTACTCCAAGTGGAAATGTTCCTTTTGCAGACGCCTTTTCGCATATTCCGACAAACATAGGACTCAACACATGGCTTCCATTTAGAGTAATTCGCACTGCTGGTGCTGGTGGAACATATCAAATCAGAGACAACACACCCGTGTTTGTAGATTCTCGTAGAAACCCACAGGGTTCTGGATGCGATCCTAATACTGGTGCAAATTGCATTCGAGGCAATCTCGCTGAAACTTTCGAGTTTCGCGCAGTTGATAAAAATTTGAGAACTCCTTATGTTCATCAGTGGAACATAGGTTTTCAATACGAATTTCTCAAGGACTTCCTGTTTGAAGCTAGGTATGTTGGCACAGCTGGTAGAAGCCTTTTGATAACAACTGCTTTCAACCAAGGATACGACCTGAATGATCCAGACACACCCGATCATATTTTTGAAAGGCTCAACCAGGCTTATCTAGCAGCAGGTGCTCCAAACGGCCCACTTAATCCGGGTAATACTGCGAGAGAACGTGGATTAGGAAAAGCCTTTGGATTTTTGAATCCTGTAACAGGAAGAGTCGACCTAAACTTGGCAAACGCTAATGGACAGGTTATAAACTTTGAGATTAGAGTCCCGATTTTGGGTTTCAACGTGCCGGAAGCCCTACTCTTACAATCGAAGGGCTATTCAGATTATCACGGTGGTCAATTCAGCTTAACAAAGAGATTTTCAAAAGGATTACAATTTAACGTAGCCTATACCTTCTCCAAATCAATTGACATAATGTCAACCGATCCGGGAAGCACTGCTGGAAGTGGAAAACCTGACGTACCAAATACTGGTTTTATCGTACAAGGCAATTCGAGAGATTTAGAAAGCAACCGAGGTGTTTCCGACTTTGATAGGACTCATCGGTTCAGCGCAGATTTCGTCTGGGAAATTCCTACAGGGGAACTAAAGAATCCATTATTAACCGGTTGGACAATTTCAGGATTTTTCCAGGCTCAGTCGGGAGCTCCCTTTACTGTTTTTTCATCAGAACCTGAAGTTGCAACTGCTTCACAGTATACAAATCTGGCTAGAGGCTCTGGAGGACTTCTCCGCCTTGGCTTTGGAAGACCCAATTTCGTTTGCTCATCTGCTAAAGAAGCTATTAGAGGTTACAGCAAGGACAATATCAACAATGTTATAAATACTTCTTGTTTTGCTTCTCCTCTAGGCGGATTTGGTAACTTGGGAAGAAATACCTTCCGTGGTCCAGCTCAAAGACGTTTGGACCTAGGAATCGCAAAAACTACAACTTTCGGCGAAAGATTTAAGCTTGAAGTTGGCTTTGATGTTTTCAACGTTTTCAACACGGTTAATTTTGCAATTCCAAATAACGACTTGCAAGATTCGACCGATTTCGGAAGAATAACAAATACTGTCGGCGGACCTAGAGTCGGCCAGTTTAGAGCTAGATTTATCTTTTAGCTCTATGTGAACAAATTCAAAACTCGTAAAACAAAAAAGGAAGGCCAACTTTTGTGCCTTCCTTTTTTGTCTTTTCGATCTTCTTTTTGCCGAGTCGTTGTATTTTCTGAAGACAACGAGTTTCAAAGCAATTGAACGCTACACCGAAGGCCCAGGATAATTTTTTCCGAGCTTTGAAACATCGCCTTCGGCTAACGAATGAACGAGTTCATAGTGGAAGTAATCGAACTTTGCGGCAACTATTGGTTTGACACGCTTATCATACATCTCGCGTGATCGATCAATAGCTTCGCGCAACCTGTCATAAAGATCGCCTGCTTCTCTTCCTTCTTTTACTTTCTGCTCGTTGTAAAGCTTAATTTCCGAAACCAAAAGCCTTGCAAATCTTCTAGCTTCGTTGTGATAGCGTCGTTCTTCTTCTGAAGAGACTTCTATCGGCAGATCAATAGGTCTATCGGCAAGACGAGAAACACCCGGTGTTGTTGTGGTGGCTGTAGTTGTTGAAGGCGAAATTCTCGTTTCTACGGATCTTTCGAGTTCGCTAGGTTTGAAAGTTTTGGTTGCTTGATCTTTTTCTCTCTGATATTCCAGCCCAACACTAGGAACTTCCTCAATGGCCGGCTTTTCATCAACGGCAGGCGCTTTTTCAACAACAGAAATTTCTTCAACAGCAGGTGCTTCCTCAACAGCAGGCGCTTTTTCAACAGCTGGGGCTTTCTCGACAACTTCTTCAACCTGTGGGATTTCCTTAGCTTCTTCCTTGACTTCGACTTTACGATACCCGACTTCTTCCTCGTAAGGCTTTTCCTCAGCAAATTTTTCGTAAGGTTCGGGTTTCACAACTGTTTCAGCACTATAAGGCTCTTTATACCCTGCTTCATAGGTTGGAGTAGGAGGCACTTGGGTTTCAGCTGTTTCTCTTGTAGCTTCTTCGGCTACTTTCTTTGCTACCAATTTCAAAGAGGCTAGTATCTCAACTGTCATGCTTGTAACTTGGACTAGAGATTCAAGAGCCTCGACATATATTTTTTCACGCGCTCCTTTTTCTGCATAAAGTACTGCAACACCGCGCCCACGCACAATTAGCGGAATTGCGACCATTCTAAGGGAACCGTAGCCTATCTTTTCTAAGAAGCTCTTGTCTCCAGGGTAATCATCGTCAGAAACATCTATTGTTTTGAGCGAATTGACTGCCGCACTCAAGATGTTGTGTGAAGTAATGGGTAGGTTTATGTTCTTGATAGCCTCTACCTTTTGCTCCTTTTCTTCACCAAAGGGACGCCAGCCAATAAATCTTTCGTTTTTGACTATGAACAAGGCACCACGCGCAGCAAATTTCTCAGCGTAAGAAAGCAAAGACGCGAGAATATCAGCTTGTGTTGTTTTCATGCTGATCTCTTTTATAGCCTTGCTTAATTCGGCAAATCCGGGTTCCGCTGCACGCATGCGTTTTTCTAATTCTTGGGCTTCAGCCATTGCCGTTGCCGCTATTTGAGCACCTTCATCCTTTGCAAGACGCAGATGCTCTGCTACGGAACCCCTAAGTCCCGGATCAAGCTCTTTACTTTCAGGTATTCGATTCTTTGCCTCTTTGAAAAGTTCCTCAAGTTTTCTTTTCTGATTTTCGATTTCTGTGAAAACTTTCTCTTCAAGCTGGCTTAACTCTCTTCTTACCTCTTCAAGCGTTTCCTTAAGATAACTTTCAAACTCTGCATTTAGACTTCTTTCTAGTTCTTCGCCTTTCACCTTTCTATTTCCTCCATGTTGAATAAAGAGTTTCAGAAATGATAAGAATAAAACAAAAGTGACTTTTAAAAATCTTCGCTACCTTTGGCATTATGAACAAAAATTATAGCGAATGTCAAGAAATTCTTCATAGTTAGCTGGCTATTTCTTCACGAAGTTAGCTGGCTATTTCTTCACGAACGCCCAATGCTGAAGTTACCGCTCCCTTGTTTTTCTTTTAATTTCGAGTTTGATGCTTAGAAAAAAAGCAATCGAACCCAAAACCACTGTCAAAAAAGCACTTTCAAAATCACTACGCCACAGTAGAAAGTAAGTGGATGTAAGAATCAATAGTACTGAAATTGCCTGGAAAAGCAATATCATAAGCATGAATTTTCATCATCTTTTTTGAGCTCTTCTTTTTTTATTCCGAATTTTTCCAGTCTGTATTGAAGTGTTCTGAAAGTTAATCCGAGTAACTTCGCTGCTTTTGTTATGTTATAATTTGTTCGTTCCATAGCTTGAAGAATCAGACTTTTTTCGACTTCTTCAAAATTGATTCCACCAGGCGGAAGTTTGAAAACAGCACCAGCACTTGCAGGCATCTCGGGAATTTGCATTTCAGGTGGTAAATCTTCCGCTCTGATTATACCACCTTCGGCAAGCAAAACGGCTCTTTCTATTGCGGATTCAAGTTGGCGAACATTTCCCGGATATGAGTATTCAAGTAGAATTTTTTTCGCCTCGGGCGAAATACTCTTTATTTTATTCGGACTGTTCTTGGTGTGTTTTTTGATGAAATAATCAATGAGCAAAGGTATATCAGAACGGCGCTCACGAAGTGGTGGAACTTCGATAGAAAGCACGTTTAAGCGATAATATAGATCTTCTCTGAATCTACCTTCTTGCATCATCTTCAGTAAATCTCGGTTCGTTGCAGCAATAACTCTAACATCAACCGGTATTTCTCTGGTTCCGCCAACCCGCCTAATAGTTTTCTCTTGAAGAGCACGCAACAATTTAGCCTGTAACGAAACATCAAGTTCTCCGATTTCATCCAGAAAAAGCGTGCCTCCATCAGCAACCTCAAAAAGTCCTTTCTTTTCGCCTATAGCTCCTGTAAAACTTCCTTTTTCATGACCGAATAATTCTGACTCCAACAAATTTTCATTTATCGCTGCGCAGTTGACCGCCTGGAAAATTTTACTTGCGCGAGGGCTGTTTTGATGAATTGCTCTCGCTATCAATTCCTTTCCTGTCCCTGACTCTCCGCGTATTAAAACAGTAGAATTCGATCGCGCCACCTTCAAAATCATCTTTTTTACCTTGTCCATCTCGGGAGAAGCCGAAATTATCTCTGTGTCTAACTGCGAGAGTTTTTCCAAAGCCCGGTTTATGGTTTCTAACAGCTTCTCACGGTCGTATGGTTTTTGAAGATAAGCGAATGCGCCGAGTTCCTTAGCCTCGAATGCTGAATCAATCGTTCCATGAGCAGTTAGCAAAATGACTATTATTGATTTATCAAAAGCTACGAGTTCTCTAAGCAAATCAAGCCCACTCATGCCCGTCATTTTTAGGTCTGTCAAAACAAGATCAAAATGACGTTCACGAACAAATTTCAGTGCAGCTTCACCCGAGCTAGCCGTGGTTACATCATAGCCTTCGCTTGACAGAATCATCTGCAAAATTTCTCTTTGATTTTTTTCGTCATCAACTACCAAAATTGATTTTCTCATAATCAAGCCTTCGGCAACCTCAAAGTAAATTTTGTGCCTTTACCCAGTTCGGATTCGACGGCAATTTTTCCTTTATGCTCATCAACCAATCTTTCAACTATAGCCAAACCTAAGCCGGTTCCCGTTTCTTTTGTTGAAAAATACGGTTCAAAAATTTTCGGAAGATTTTCCGGCGAAATACCAACTCCCGTATCTACAACTTCTATCTTAACAAATCCGTCCGTATCGGGAGTGACATTAATCGTTAAAGTTCCACCTTTTTCTGTCATTGCTTGTATTGCGTTGATAAAAAGATTATTGAAAACCGAACGCAAGGCTTGTTCGTCACCCATAACCTTTAGAGTTTTATCAGCAAGGAAGAAATTTATTTGAATCGGTAAATCTTCAGCCTCAGCTTCTGCAACTCTTATAGAATCTTTTACGATTTTTTCGATTTCTAAAGGCCGAAGATTCAATTTCGGTGGACGAGAGTAATGCAAGAAATCCGTGATTTGTTGATTGATTCGAGCAACTTCCGCCTTTAACTGAATTGTTAATTTTTCGAAATCTGCCTTTCTGGTCTCATCTTCAGGAGAAAATTTGGCGCGCAAATAATCCAGCGTCAAATTGATGTAATTCAGAGGATTGCGAATTTCATGAGCAATTGCAGACGCAAGTCTTCCAACAACAGCTTTCTTTTCCGCTTCCTTCAGTTGTTGTTGTAATTCCTTGCTTCTTTCAAGCTGTGCGATCATTTCGTTAAATTGCATCGCAAGTTTGCCCATTTCGTCTGTTCGCTTTTCAACAGGCACTCTAACGCTCAAATCGCCTTGCGCTATCTTTCTAGCGGCCTCTGAAAGATTTGCTATCGGTTTTGTAAATCGCCAAACTAGAAGGACGGTTATTGTTGTTGAAATCAACAAAACAGCAAGTGTATAAATCAGATTCAGAGCTGCTCTTTGAGCTATCAAATTCCGCTCGTTTTTCAAAATAACCATCACATACCAGCGCCCACGATTGGTTTCTATCGGTATTGCATGGGCTTCAGCATTGGTATCTTCGTTTTCAATCTCTGCGTTCGGAAATTTGTTTTTATCTTCGCCAAGACGTTCGGCATCAACAAGTGGTGGTAAGTCTTTAATTTCAGAAAGCTTCTTGTAGATGGTTTTGCCGTTTTCATCGGTTGTCGGTAGATAATCTGGGTTTAGGCTATCATAGATCGTCCAATCATTGCTGACTACAATCACATCCTGAATTCTATTTCTTATTCTTTCGCCAAAAAAGAACTGATTTTCCTGTTCTAAAATCTCGCTCATTCTGTAAGGTAACTGCATTCCATTCACGCCAAGCACAATCCCCGCAACCAAAGCTTGTTCTTGCTTTTTACGCAATTCGGCGTTTTGCCTTTCAGTCTGAAAATTCAAGTAATACTGAACACCAAGCGTTACAATCAACAGAAAGGCCAGAACTACCAAAAGTTTAGTGCGGAAACTGGCTAAAATCTTCATCTTTTTACAAATTTATCGAAACCAAAAGAAAATCTTTAACAAAAGTCTTGCAAAATCTTTGTTTTGAATGTTATATTTTACATGGTTTTTGGACAAACTTCTCATTGCTTTTTCTAATCGAAATAACTGACCGAATTACTCTCCCGCAAGGCGAGTAAGAAAAATTAAGAAAGCGATGTTGATCAGAGATACAAAGTTGCACGGTAAAACAATTCAAATTTTAGTGATATTACTACTGGTGTTGGTTTCAATCAATACCGACGCTCAAAGCAGGCATTCAAAGCAAAAAATTCAGACTGCTAAAGAGAAAAATCAAAAGAACAAACAAAGCAAGCAGGACAAAGAAAAACGCCTTTCCAAAGAGGAAAGGAGAAAAGCCTTGTTAGAAGCGAGAAAACGTCAACTTGAGGAGATTCGTCGGCGTCAGGAAGCTATTCGTCGGGAACGCGAAAGAATAATGGCTTTTGAGCGCAGTTTGCATCAAGAAACTGTAGAAAACATCTTGAACGACGATCCTAAAGGCGAAAATTTGGAAATTCGGCGCGCCGCAATCAATGCTCTAGGCAATCATGCTGGCACTGTTGTGGTAATGGAAACCGAAACAGGCAAAATTTTGACGATTGTCAATCAAAATTGGGCAATACGAAAAGGATTTAAGCCTTGCTCCACTATAAAGCTTGTAACTGCCATTGCAGGTATAAATGAAAGCATAATCAATGAAAACGGGGAGATCGTTTCACATCCGTTTAGTCTTAGGCTGACCGACGCACTGGCATATTCAAACAACACTTACTTTCAGCGAGTGGGTTACGAACTTGGAAACGAAAAGTTCATTGAATACGCTAAAATGCTCGGGCTTGGAGAACCTACAGGAATAAACGCCGAGGGTGAATTCGCCGGGAAACTCCCTTACGGCAACGGTAATTTGAGAGTATATTCTCACGGTGACGACGTAGAAGTAACCCCGCTGCAATTGGCGGTCATGGTTTCGGCAATAACCAATGGTGGAAAAATAGTCATCCCGCAAATTTCCGAAAACAGCATCCAGAAAGTTGGGTTTGCAGTGCGTCGTGAAGTGAATTTGTCAAGACGGACTTTAGAGAATATTTTACCGGGAATGCTGGGAGCAGTTACTTACGGCACAGCCAAAAGTTCAGATGGTGTCTATTACAGCGTAGCTGGTAAAACCGGCTCATGCATCGGGCAAGGTTCGTGGCTCGGACTTTTTGCTTCTGTTGCTCCTGCAATCAATCCCAAATATACAGTTGTCGTCGTAACTCGCGGACAGAGAGAAAGAGGAAGAAATGCTGCTATGATTGCCGCGAAGATTTATCAAGCTCTGTTCAATCAATCCAAAGATGCCCAGATACTTTTAGCGGAAAGCAAGAAAAAACTATCTGTTCCGAAACCACAAATTGATGCAAAACTTTCATTATTGTTAGATGGAGGAAGTGAAGAAGCAGATGACGTTTTTGGCAAAAACTCTAAGAGAACTAAGACAAAGCAAAAGAGCAACATAGATGATCTATTACTTGACGAAGAAAATACTGACGGAGACTCTTACAACTACCTCAAAAATGCAAGCAGTTCCAAAACGCAACAAGCTCAAAGCGCTGCTAAAAAGACAAATGATGTTCTAAAGCCAATTATAATTGAAGCCAAAAGACCAAATAACTCACCAATAAAAGAAGATGAAACTAAAAAATCTGCTGAAAACAAGAAAACAGATGAAACGAAAAAAGATTTGTTTACTCGACCAAGAGTAGTAAAAAGTGTTATCAATAATCGAATTATGAAATGACATTCAACTGTCAAAAAAGTCACGAGATTTTGGTTAAGATTTGAGCTTTTCCAGAAAAAATCCTGCCTTTCGACGAGATTAAGCCTTCTAATTTCCCCAACATTGTGAGATTTTTATCTATGAGTAGTTATTTTTCTGAAGGGTTCGACGAATTGAAGTTCGTATAGCTTTTTGTATGTCCCTTGTTTTGCTATGAGTTCTTCATGAGTTCCTATCTCGATTATCTTACCTTTCTGCATGACCACAATTAGATCAGCTCGACGGATTGTTGAAATTCTGTGTGCGATTATAATAGCTGTTTTTCCTTCCAAAAGATTTGCCAATGCTTTTTGAATCAAATCTTCGCTTTCGGCATCGAGGGCACTCGTAGCCTCGTCAAGAATCAGAACCGGTGCATCCATCAAAACAGCTCTTGCTATTGCAATCCTTTGTCTCTGTCCGCCAGAAAGAAATTGCCCTCTTTCACCTACGACTGTGTCGTAACCTTGAGGAAGCGCAACTATAAAATCGTGTGCGTATGCTATGCGTGCAGCCCTTTCGATTTGTTCATCTGTTGCATTCGGTTTACCGTAGGAGATGTTATAGCGAATTGTATCGTTAAAAAGAATCGTCTCCTGTGTTACCAAAGCGATTTGTTGTCTTAAGGAACTCAGACGCGCATCGCGTAAGTCAATCCCGTCCCAAAGGATTGCGCCTTCTGTTGGATCATAAAGTCTCTGAATCAATTTTGTCAAACTGGATTTACCACTGCCACTTTCGCCTACTAAGGCAATAATTTTACCCTTTGGAATTTCCAGAGAAATTTTATCCAGAACTCTTTTGCCGTGCGGTTTATAGCTGAAAGAAACGTTTTTGATTTCGATCTTATCTTGAAGCGGTTTCAACTCTATTGCATCTTTTTTCTCCGGCAACGTTTCAGAATGGTCAATTATGTTCCAAATATCACGCGTTGCAGCGAAAGCTTTGTTGAGCTCATTATGCTGGCGTGAAATTTTCCTTACCGGATCGTAACTACGAAAAAGAAAGAAAAGAAAGGTGAAAAATTGTGAGGCTTCCATGCGACCTAGGTTTATCTCACGCAAACCAAAGAAAAGCAATACAGAAATCAGCAAAACTCCGATTAAAGAAATCGTCGGTGGTGAAAATGCAGAGATTTTTCCAGAACGAAGATTAGCTTGTGCAATCCTAAACGCAACTTTCGCAAATCTTTGGTTTTCACGCTCTTCAGCTTGATAGGCTTTGACAATTTGGTGATTTGAAAGCGTCTCTTGCGCTGTATCGGTCAAAAGTTTATTGCCTTCAAATGCTTCTTCGGAGAGTTTACGTAGTGTTTTTGAAAATTTAGAGGTTATGTATGCAATTATCGGAGCTATAACCAAAGCCCCGAGCATCAATCGCCAATTGTAATAAAATGCGGCCGAAACAAAAAAAATCAAAGCGAAGCTTTCCTTCAAAACATCTCTTAGATTTGCCGAAACCGCTAATTCTATTGCAGTTGCCGAAACAACGAGTTTTGAAACTAGAAAGTTCGTTCTGTGCTTTTCAAAAAACGATGATGACTGCTTTAGAAGGTGTTCGTAAAGCTCACGTCGTAGTTGCAAAACCGCTGATTGCCCGACTTTTGCCATTAGATAAACAGAAAAATACTCAGCAACCCCACCAAGCACCGTGAAAATAATCAGCATCAGCGAGATCGCAAGCCATTGTTTTAGCCAATCGTTTTGCGGGATGAACTCCTGCAAGTTGAAAAGTGTTTGAGTTCTTGCACCAACATTTGTTCCGAAAACTACATCTGTTATAGGAACAATTAAGGCACCCATAGCTGTTTCAAATACTGCAACCAAAACCATTGAGATCAGCGCAAGCAAAAAGATGTGCCAGTTAGGTTGCAAGTATTTCAGCAATCTCTTAAAGTCCTTCATTTCCGACTCCAAAATTCGAAGTGTATTCTTGAAAATGCGAAAATTCAAACACTATTTTCAAAATCAGCAACCATCACTTGAAAAAAGTTCATCTTTTCTTCAAAACTTTAAGAAAGAGAGGAAAAATGAAAAAAGCTGGTTTTGATTTTCTTTTACTGATTCTTCTGGCAATTTTTCAGATCACGACAAAAGCTCAAGTTGATATTCCACGTCAGACTCTAGCAATAACCTATCCGCGAGGTGAAACCGTAAAGGTTTCATTTCGCGGAACAACTCGCTTTCCGAGAATGAGCGGTGAGGCAACAATCAAACGCACCGCAAGAAATGTCACAGAGATAGATCTTTCGGTCTCAAAAATGCCTCGACCTTTTGAACTAGGAGCAGGCTATACGACTTATGTTCTGTGGGCCATCTCACCTGACGGAACTATCAACAATCTCGGTGAGATCAAGCGTCGAGGTACTTTTGAATTCGACTCGAAAATAAGGGTTACAACACCTCTACAAACTTTTGCATTGATTGTAACAGCAGAACCTCATTTTCTTGTGCGTCGTCCCAGTCGTGCCGTCATGCTGGAAAACGTAGCAGCTGTTGCTCTCAGTGGAAAGGTTTTGCAGACAACCCAAAGCATAAATTATTTTGGAAATACCAGCGATTATTTTTCAGATGCAAGAGCACCTGAAATTGCTGAAAGTGATTATGCCAAAACTCCTTCAACCATTTTGCAAGCAAGGCAAGCAATAGTTTTAGCGAAATACGCTGGTGCAGCCAGTTATGCTCAAGAAGAACTCCAAGAAGCAGAGGAACTGCTGAAAAAAGCCGAAGATGCGTGGAAAGCAGGAAGAAGCGATCAAGAAGTGGAAGTAAATGCAAGGCAAGCTGTAGGTGCTGCCGTTAAGGCCGAAGACATGGCGCTCGCACGCAGAGAAGCACGCAAAATAAGAGATGAGAAAATCCGCACCGAATCAGAGATACGCCAAATTGAAGAAAAATATCAAGACGCTCAGAGTGAAATCAGATTCCTCAAAGAAGAATTGGCTCGTGAAAAGAAATTCCGTGAGCTTTCCGAGCGAGATGTAGAAAACCTAAATCGGCAGATCAAGATTTTGCAGGATGAAAATACGCGTCTGCGTGATGAAATATCTAATCTTCGTAAAGAAGCTGAAGAAACTAAGACGAAACTAGCGAAAATAGAAGGCGAAAAGGAAGCACTTGAACGTCAACGCCAGAGAGAAGAAAAGCTAGCAAGGCTTAAGGAAAACATGCCCGCGTTTATGCAATCGCTTAAACCCTTCGGGCAGGTCAGGCAAAACGAACGTGGAATTATTTTGACTTTACCTGAGAATTACTTTGAAAATATAAGGTCTGTTCGTCTTACAAAGCAAGCTGAAATAAAACTAATAAATCTTGCAACCGTCTTGGCAAATAATCCAGACTATCGGATCGTCATTGAATCACATACGGACGACAAAGGCTCTCCAGGAGAGCTTTTGAATCTGACACAAGCAAGAGCAGGTTTAATTGCTCAAAAATTCATTGAGGGTGGAGTGTATGCCGGAAGAATAGAAGCGAAAGGATTTGGCGCAAGCATCCCCGTTGTTCCAAACAACAATAACATAAATAGAGCGAAAAACCAGCGAATAGAAATTGTTTTGATTCCGAATTTTTGATTTTTAGTTCTAAGTGCTTTGAATCCCGACCCAAAAAATCTGACGAAAATTGCGAAAGAAATCATTTACCGCCAGTCATCATCAAACCTATTTCTTCGACCGATGCCGATTTTGGATCAACCTCACCAACTATTTTTCCTTGTCTTATAACTAAAAGCCTATCTGCAAGGCTTTTGACTTCTTCAAGTTCTGCTGAAACCAACAAAATTGCCGCGCCAGAGTCTCTCATTTCTATCAACTTGCGGTGGATGAACTCAATTGCCCCAATATCAACCCCGCGCGTTGGCTGTGCAACCAGTAACAGCTTCGGATTCATGCTGAGTTCTCTTCCGACCACTAGCTTTTGCTGATTGCCACCAGAAAGGGCTTTCGCAGGAAGAAGCGGATTCGGCGGGCGAACATCGAACTTTTCGATGATTTCCTTTGTGTGATTTTCAACCGCCACTTGATTTATCAATCCGTTTGAAGATATAGGCCTTCGATAATGAACGCCAAGAATCGAATTTTCCCTTAGATCAAAATTCAAAAGTAAACCGCGTTTTTGCCTGTCTTCGGGGATGTGTGCTATTCCAAGTTCTGTTCTTTCTCTGACACCCAAAGCGGTAATTTCAAAGCCGTTGAATTTGATCTTTCCTTGTGAGACAGGCATTAAACCTGCTATCGCTTCGACTAATTCCGTTTGTCCATTCCCCTCTATACCCGCAATTCCGACTATCTCACCTGCACGAACTCTGAAAGAAATACCGTTGACGGCAAGCCCGTGTCTCCCTTGAACAAACAAATCTTCAACCTCTAATACATCTTCTTTCGGATTAGCATCTTTCTTTTCTACTTTCAACAAAACTTCGCGTCCTACAATCAAGCGTGCAAGCTCTTGAGCGTTGGTTTCTGCAGTCTTTAAGTTCCCAACTACACAACCATCGCGCATTACGGTTACGTTGTCGGAAATTGCCAATACTTCCTCGAGTTTATGAGTTATGATAACAATTGTTTTCCCTTCCGAGCGCATACGCCTTAAAATTCCAAATAACTCTTCAACTTCCTGCGGAGTTAAAACGGCGGTAGGCTCGTCGAGAATCAAGAAATTCGCTTTTCTGTAAAGAGCTTTAAGAAGCTCAACTCTCTGCTGTTCGCCAACCGATAAATCTTCAATCAAGGTTTCTGGATCTACTTTCAAATGCAATCTTGAAGAAAGCTCTGCAATTTCCTGTTTTGCTTTGGCCAAATCCAACTTAAAACGAGTTCCTGTTTCCTCACCCAAGATTATGTTTTCCGCAACCGTCATGTTTTCGACCAGCATGAAATGCTGATGAACCATGCCTATTCCGAGAGCTATAGCATCGTGCGGGCTTGAAAATTCAACTTTCTTGCCGTTGAAGAAAATTTCGCCCGAGTCAGGTTTGTAAAATCCGTAGGCAATTCGCATCACTGTAGATTTTCCGGCTCCGTTTTCTCCGACTATTGCATGAATCGTTCCCGGTTCAACTTTGATTGATACGTTGTTGTTGGCAACCACATTTCCAAATGTTTTTGTTATGCTTTTAAGTTCAAGCATCTGATTTGACCGCTCCAATCCTGCCAAAAATTCCGGCAATTTCCTTCAAAGTCAAGATTTTCATTCTCAAAATCAAGACCTCATTTTGAAGTTTGAAAAGTTCCCCAACTACTGCCCTTCGACAATTCTTTTGACGAAACTTTTCATCTCCACAATCGTTTTACTACCACCACCTAAGAAAACACCGACGATTTGACCTTTGCGATTTATCAGAAAAGATTGCGGTATTCCATCAAAACGGCTTATTTTCAGAAACTCTCTTTGCTCTTGGTTGCCTATCCAACCCAGAGTGTAATTAAGTTGCATCTGTTCGGCAAATTTTCTAACTTTGGCTTCGGTGTCTTCTTCTTCAACATTAAGACCTATAACTTCAAAGCCTTTATCTCGGTATTGGTTTTGAAGTTCTACTAGATGAGGCATTTCGTCACGACAAGGCGCACACCAAGTAGCCCAAAAATTCACCAATACCACTTTTCCTTTGTAATCTTCTAGCTTTATCTTTTGCCCGCCCAAAATCCTGTATTCGGCTTTTGATATAGTTTCAGGCAAAGCTGGATATTCCGTATCATCTCTCAGCTCGACGGTTTCTGGTGATTTGCAACTTGTGTAAATTAACACGAGAAAAATAAAGAAAATCAGTCCCTTTGCGATTTTCATAAAATAAAACCCCTGCTTTGTGATTGCGAAACTAACCGATGTCTTGGATCCGCAAAACTATCAGTGTTGCGATTATTAACATAGAAAACATTATCATCAAAACAATTTGGTTCAAAACTTCGTTCATTAGCGGATGTAGGAATCTGACAAAGCGACTCAAGTCTTCTTCGATCTTTTTTGGGTCTTGGATTTTGGGCGGTTTACTCAGTTTTGGCGAGGGTGGTGGTGGCTGCCCTGTTGCAAGTCTGTCTCTTAACTCTCTTTCGTAATCTTTTATCTTCTGCTCCGCCTCCTTTTTGTAGTTTTCTAAATCTTGGCGTGCTTTTGCAACAAGTTTGTCGTTTTCTTCTTCTACGAATTTGTAATAGCCCTTCCCTTTAGTTTCACCGAATTCGTCTGCACCCTCAGGTTCAAGAGTATCTAAACCTGAAAATCTCTTTATGTTATCGAACGACCATGCGGCTGGCATCATCAATCCGACGGCTTTATTCAGCCCTTCCGGAACATCAACCAAACCGGAAAAGAGAATTTGCGGAATCAGAATCAAAGGAACGAGACTCGTAGCCATTTCAGATGTTTTAACCAAAGCCGAAATAAGAAGCCCTATGGCAATACCAACGAATGCTGTCAAAAACATCGTCCAAAGTTGTGGAATCCCTGCAAAAATGCCGGGCATTTCCATTAAACCGATGAAATCCATCATTTTCAATGGCAGAAAAAGCAATAAACATTGAATTCCAACGATTATGCCCAGAACAAAAAGTTTTGAGAAAACATAAGGCACAAGTCCAAGATTAAACATTCTTTCACGGTTGTAAACAGGGCGCTCACGTATGATCTCACGTGCTGCAACGGAAGTTCCAAACCATATCGAAACAAGCGCAAGCACGAAATAAATAAAATCTCTCGGCTGATTGTTGTCAACAACCAAAAAGGTAAGCAAAGCGATAATCGGAGCTTGAAGAAACAAAATTGCGAGATTTAGCTTGTCTTGAAGCAAAACCTTCCAATATCTTTGAGAAAGGTAAAACCACTGCCGGATAGAGCCAAAAATTCCAAGTTTTCTTCCCTGTCGGATGTTTTTTTGCCTAATTCCACCGACCTTCCTTAAAGGTTCGTAAACATTTCTCTTATACTGAGGTGTTTTTAAGAATCTTTGTTTCCATTCTTCTGCAACTTGTTCGTTTATCTTTTGCGTTTCTGAAGACGATGATTGTGAACGCTGCCCGATCGGTTCCTCAAGTTTGTCATAAAGCTCTTTGAAGCTTTTAGCACCGACATATTCCAAAGCTTCTTGTGGTGTTCCATAAAACACAAGTTTTCCGCGCATTAAAAGAACGATCTTGTCGAACAATTTGACGTTTTCCATTGCGTGAGTCGTCATAATGACGGTTCTGCCAGACTCAGCTATTTGACGGAAAAGAAGCATGATTTTTTCTTCGGTAGCCGGATCAAGCCCTGAAGTTGGTTCATCCAAGAAAATGACAGATGGTTTTGTAACCAGTTCAACTGCAATTGAGACTCTTTTTCGCTGGCCTCCTGAAAGCTTGCTTACGGGAACATTTCGCCGTTCGCTTAATCCAGTAACGTCTAAAACTTCATTGATGATTTGATCAATTTCTTGTTTTGAAACGTCGGACGAAAGTCTTAATTTTGCCACGTAATACAATGTTTGGTAAACCGTTAACTCTCTGTGAATTATGTCATCTTGCGGAACATAGCCGATTGATTGTTTCAAAGCTGGCAAGTTTTGATACAGATCAAGATTGTTTATCAAAACCACTCCTCCTGTAGGAGGGCGCATTCCGTTCAGAGCATCCATTAAAGTCGATTTTCCTGCACCCGAAGGGCCTAGTAAACCAATGAATTCATTCGGCATTATGCTGAGCGATACACTGTCAAGCAATTTTATAACGGTCGAACCACTCCTGACTTCTTTTGTTATTCCTATGGCATCAATTCTGGTTTTCGAACGCGTGTCAAAAACCTTTATGTTGAAAGGACTTTCTACCCTTATCAAAAAAGCGCCGATTTGAACGGAATCTTCGGGTTTTACTCTTTCCTTTGAGATTCTTCTTCCGTTCAAATAAACACCGTTTGTTGATTTCAAATCTTCAATAAAAACCTCGTCGTTAGATCTTACAAGTGCGGCATGATGATTCGATATTTGAAGACCGTCAAGTTTTATATCGTTATCTGGTGAGCGCCCTATAGTCAATCTATCTGTTTTCCCAAAAGAAAGGCACATCAAAAGTGTAGATTCTTCTAGCTTAAACTGTGAAGCAGTAATTGCACCGCTACCACGAAAGACGATCGTTTTTTGCTGAGCAGTAGTAGTAGTGGCGGAAGTGATTTTGCCTTGTTGCGATATTGCCACCGATCTCTGTCCAACCCAATCTGCTTCAATTTCATCAGGTAAACTCTTCGGATAATAAAAACGAAAAACGGGCCCACTCAAACCCAGTTGGATTTCGTCATTGTGATAAAGCTTGGTAGGCGAGGAAATCCTTTGTTTGTTTATTAGAGTTCCATTAAAACTTTGATTGTCGTAAAGAATAAAGTCATCTGCTTGCTTTACAACTTTTGCGTGACGACGAGAAACCATTGTTTGAAAAGCGTCTATGACAATATCGCAAGAAGGATCGCGTCCTAACCAAACCGTTTCTTTGGTTATCTCTATTGTGTGTCCGTCGCTTAAACATATAAGTTTGGGAACAATCTCCGTTGCGATATCAACAGATGCGGATTTGATAGAGATGACTTTCAGTGTAGGACCGTTTTGACCAAGTTGAATCAAATCGTTGACTTTCAAAATTTGCGGAGATGTTATTTTCTGACCGTTTAAGAATGTTCCAAAACTAGAGGCCGAATCCGTTAAAATCCAGTTTCCGCTATGCCATGTTATTTCTGCATGACGGCGCGAAACCATCGGATACTCACGACTTTCAAAGCAAATCTGACACTCTTCGGGATTCCGCCCAATGCGGATCTGAGGAATATCAAAAACCTTTTTTGCTGAGATTTCTCCGTTTCTGTATTGAGCTATGACTATTTGCATCTTTTTAGGTTCGTGAGATTCAAAAATTATGAATTACTATGCTTTGTGAATTCGCCGTTTACAAAAAATTTCAATCTACAGTTTGTAAAACTCCGATTTTACAGTATGCAAAATTTCAATTTACAGTGTGAGAAACTTCGTCAGGCGATGTGTTCATACTAGAAAAATAACGAGCGTCGGCCACAATCAAAGGCAATTCGTCTACAATCACAGAGTTAGCAAGCGTCTGAACCCAATAAACGCCAGCATTATGGAAAACAACGTTAACGAAGAAGCTAACATTGTCGGTGGAACCGCCTGGCGGTAATTCAATCTTTGTCGGATGCGACTTTACCACAACGATTGATTTATCGGGAGAAAGGATTCTAACTTCAGTTGTATGCTCCCCTTCGCCTCTCCAATGGTTCACTACGGCAAATTTTATAATCGAAACGGGTAACTTTTCGACCATTATGTTCTGAAAAATCCCCATCAGCGAAATCTTGTTGCCGACTTCAATTCTTACATCATCGCACAAAAGCGTATAAATTAGCTGTAAATTCGCCATTTCCTGACCTCTTCAGATAGCTCCGTTTTTCTTGAACCAATCAATCATTTTTCTCCATGCATCTTCCGATGCTTTTTGGTTATAACTTGGGCGGTAGTCTGCGAGAAATCCATGATCCGCATCTGGATAAACTATGATCTCAGAACCTGATTTCCCTTGCTTAAGTTGCTGTGTCATTTTTTCAACGGTTTCAAGCGGAATGCCTTCATCCTTTCCGCCGTATAAGCCTATGATAGGAACTTTTAAGTCTTTTGCAACATCTATCGGATGCTTCGGCTGCAAAGGATTCGGTCGCTGAGGCGGAACTAAACGTCCATACCAAGCCGCTCCAGCTTTTATTTTCGGATTGTGTGCAGCGTAAAGCCAAACAATCCTTCCACCCCAACAAAAGCCGATTATTGAAGTTTTATTCTTATCGCCGCCGTTTTTTTGCGCCCATGCAAACGTAGCGTCTAGATCCGCCATGACTTGAGAGTCGGGAACTTTCGAGACCACTTTGCTAAAAATATCCTGTATACTTTCAAGTTTTGAAACATCGCCTTGTCTTGCATAAAGATAAGGCGCAACGGCTAGAAAGCCTAGTTTTGCTAAACGTCTCGAAATATCTTGAATCCACTCATGAACACCGAAGATCTCATGAACAACCAACACAATCGGAAAAGATTTGCCTTTTTCAGGCATTGCTCTATATGCCGGTATTTCACCATCAGAAACGGGAATTTTGACTTCACCGACAATTAAACCTTTTGAGTCTGTTACTATGCGAGTTTGACCGTTAATGGGCTCTACTGCCACTGCGAAAACACCAGCTGCCATTATCGAATTGACCAGAAATTTTCTTCTGCCCAAGTTTGCCATTTTGTTTGAATCTGAACCAAAAATTTCAACGTGATTTTTCTTTTTCATCCTTTTACTCCAAAAATAATTTCCTAAACATCAAAATTTTCTGCTTTCCTTTCAATAAGGTCAAGAGTATAATACTCCATGTCGGGGAAAGGATATTTTTTATGCTGATCTACGTTCTGATATGCATTTCGTTGGCACTGGTAGGACTTTCAATTATCGAGCTTCTTTATTTGTTTTATCTGGAAAGACTTGAGAGAGAAAGGCGAATGAAAATAATCGAATTAGAACAAAAATGCAAACTCCTCACCGAAAGACTTAAGCAAGCCGAAGCAAGACTTCAAGAGCAGATTTTGTTCATCGAAACACTTAATAGAAAGCAAAGCGAGCAAGAAGACAAAGAGTTATGCATAGAGATTCTAGACGATAGCGCTGACGAAGAATGGGCAGAATTCATCGAAGATAAGTGATTTTCGAGCTAACGGCAAATCGTATAAGACTGACCAAGTTCGGTTATTCGATCAGATCAGCTTGAAAATATAACCCCGCTTAACACAATCTACATCAGCTAGAGTGAAAAAGCATTTCGGCCAAAAGTTATGTTTTGCTATTCACCGTTCGTTATAAAAAATTTTGCACCGTAAGGTATGATGTAACCACTTGCGTTTTTGGGAATCCTTAAACTTGAAATTTTTTCCATTCGCATTTTTCGACAAGTTTCTTCGCTCAAATTTGTTACGATTTTGATGTTGAAACATTCTGCTTTTTTCAGTAGACTCCATGCTGTTTGTCCGTTGACCTGATAGTTTTGACAAAGTTTTTCGGCTAACTCTTGTGAATCTTTTGCATTGAACCATTCTAAAAAATCATGTCTTCCAAGCCCATCTACACACTCGGCAAGTAGAATTATCGTTCCACCTTTCTTGCAGGCATAAGATGCCGATTCCAAGGCTTTATGCGCTTGAATCATATTCAAATCAAACGGAGAGCCACCGCAACTAACTATTACGAAATCGCGTTTTTCTTTTATCCTGATCGTGTATTTTTCTGCGTAGAATTCGCAGGCTTTTTCGTGAGCCTTTTTCCAATGACCACAAAACAAAGATTCTATCGCTCCCATGTCGTTGACTATTGTGTTGACGGCAAATGTGGGATTCACTTTCTCTGCTACCTCGACCAATGTTTCATGAACGATGTTGCCCTTGAGAAGCCCCGTTCCGACGCCTTTCGTTCTGTCTTTTTTGTTGAAATCAAAAGCCAACTTGTGAGTTTCTGAAATGGTTTCAGCCGAAGCTAACCCTGGACAGATCAGCTTCCTACCGCCTGTAAAACCTGCGAAATAATGAAAAGTGACACCACCTATTAAAAAGATCCGCTCGAATTTCGTAATGATACTGTTGAGCCATATTTTTATTCCATTCCTTGTTTCACCGAAATAGGCGAATTGAGCCGACTCAAGACCTATCAGTTTTCTCAAATCGACTGCCGAATGATTTAAGGTTTTGATTCTTTGAATGATAAAAGGTGTTAGTATTTCTCTTTTTTCTTCCTCGGTAGCAGGGCGATGAATGCCTGTCGCAATTATGATGGTTATTCTATGGGCGGGAACGCCCGATGCAATTAACCGTCTAACAAGTAAGTTCAAAATCTGCCCGCATCCGACTTTGCGAGTTGCATCTGGAACAACTATCAAAACGCTCTCGTTTGCACTAACTAGCTCTTCTATCGGCTTCGACTCAATCGGGTTTTCAAATTTATTGCCGATCTCAATATCGGAAAGAGATTTGCGCGAATCGGTTTCAAAACCAAGAATTTGAAAATTCCCTTCATCAAATTCAAACGGAATCAAGTTTTTACCGTATCTGAGATCAAACCTCATCTTTTCTCCGAATTGAAGCATTTCGGATGACAAACGGTCATTTCGTCTTCAAACGGTTCCATCTGAATTGTCAAATGTTCGATTCCGAATTGATCGCTAACCCGTTTACGAACTTCTTTGAGTAATTCGGGTTGCGAAGCGCCCTTCTCATGGACAACATGAACGCTCATTGCATGTATGCCAGAAGTAATCGTCCAAACATGAAGATCATGAATTTGCTTTACATTTTCCGTTTGTTTTATTGTTTCTTCAACAGCTTTCAAATTGATGTGAGAAGGTGTGCCCTCTAAAAGAACATCGACTGATTCTTTGATAAGATTCCACGCACCTTGGATAATAATCAAACTTATTAAAAAGCTTATCAGTGAGTCCACCCAAACCCAGCTGGTGAAAAGTATTAAAATGCCGGCTGAAAGAGCAGAGAGCGAACCGAGCAAATCACCTACTACATGAAGCCATGCACCGCGTAAGTTCAAATCAGATTTTTGATCTTGATGCAACAAATAAGCGCAAATTAAATTCACCAAAAGCCCAATAAAGGCTATCACGCTTAATTTTGTTGAATCAATACTTAACGGCTCATTAAGTCTTTTGTAGGCATTATAGATAACCATCAATGATAGCACTGTCAAAAGAATGCCATTTATGAAAGCAGCAAGAATTTCAAGGCGGTAATATCCGTAAGTTTTCTCTGCAGTTGCAGGTTTCGACGCAAACCAGATGGCAAGAAGCGTTAGTGAAAGAGCTGCTGTATCGGTCAGCATGTGAATGGAATCGGCAACCAGTGCCAAAGAATTTGCCAACCATCCGCCTACTGCTTCTACTATCATGTAGGCAAAGGTCAATGCTAAAGCGATCTTTAATCTCTTTATACTTTTCTCGCTTCGTTTCTTCTGCGTATGCTCTTGTTGGCAGTTATTCTTCAACTTTCAGCGTAAGAGTTTGCAGGATTTACCTAGATTATGTGACGGCAAACCTTTTACTCTATAATTTTCCCTTTTCTCAGTGAAAGCACCAATTGCGAGCTTATACCCCTTTCGTTTATGATTTTGACAGTGACTTCTGGCGAATATGCTCTGATTTGAAGCGTGAAAGACCCATCGTTCATTGCAAATGTTTCTCTGTCGAGTATGCGGATGGTTGCACCCGGTTCAGTCCTTGCCGAAACTCTGTAAATACCGCCACCTAAATTTTCGATTCTCCAATCTGTTGCCGTTAGAGGTTTGCTCTTTTCATGTTTAACAACGGTAAATCTCCAAGGTTCGCTCCATTCGGTAGTTTGTCCTGACGAAGAAGCTGTCGCCCTAACACGCCAATAATAGTTTCCCGTATTCATGTTAGCAAAAACCAAATTGGTTGTTGTTAAATTTTCTGTTTCTCTTATGAGTGCGTCAGAAACGAAAAACGGCGATGTTGAAATTTGAACGTCGTAAGTAGCCGATGGGATTTCGATCTTTTGCCAGCGGAAATTGACATCAGCTCTTCCGTCATCTTTTGCTGGAATCTGCTCAAGAAACGCTGGGGCAATCAACTTCGGCGGTTGAAGTAATTTTTCTTTTGCCGCAAGCTTTCCGGCGCTGACAGAAGCAAATTCGTTATCCTTGATGATAATCTTTTCTCCACCGATCGAGGTTTCAACACTACCACGACTGATGCGAATTTCTCCCGTTCCGAGTTTTTGGTTAATGTTAAAACTTGCTTCCGTCTGAGCAAACAAGCGATTCTCTGACTCTTTGACTTCTACGATATTTTGCGAAGTTTCTGCTTGATCTTCGGTTCTAACGTTGATTTGTCCTGTTCCCAAGCTGACACGAACATTTGTGCTGCCTAAGATAGAGCTGTTATCACGTATGACTACGGTTGAATTCGGTCTAATCCATAGTTTTGAACCGTCTATCATTAAAATTTCGGCTTTCCCGTCAACACCTGTTTGTATGGTATCTCCAGGCAAAATGAAAGTTTTTGAGGTAACTTTTTCACTGTTGCGAGTTGAAGCGCGAATTATCCTCACATCACCTTCAAAGGACGCTATCCTAGCAGCATCTGCGGGCAGAGCAAAATCCTCTTTGCTTTCGGCATAAAAATATCCGCTTTTTACAAGCCACCAGATTGAAACAGCAAATAAAATCAGAAAACCGAAAACCGTCAAAATCCCATAGACGGTGCTTCTTTTTATGCGCCACCAATCTATGTAGAACCTATGGTATTTCGGTTGTTCTACTTTCATATTTTCATTTTTCCTATTTCAAAGACGTTCCTTTCTGCCGAGGTTTTGCAGGAAACAACATTGAAAGCATTATCGAAAGAAAAATCGTAAAAACCACAATGATCAACGAAACCGTTATTATTTTGTCATTATACTTCTTGTCAAGAAAACTCTTCAAGATTTCTGTTGTTTCAATACCTGTCAAATTTGCCCAAAGCAAAATTTTGGCAAACAATGGCAATAACATTTTAACACCGATAAAACACAAAATAAAGGTTAAACCGTATTTCAAATAATGAAATTTATCAACGACACCCGCTAATAGAAAGAAAAAAGTCCTTAAGCCGAGAATCGCAAATATATTTGACGTATAGACTATGAACCTATCGGTTGTAATGCCGAAAATCGCAGGTATCGAATCAACAGCGAAAATCAGATCGGAAATTTCGACAACGATTAAAACCATCAAAAGCAGAGTTCCCCTCCATCGTCCGTCTTTGTAGACGAAAAATCTGTCTCCTTCGTAATGTTTGGAGATTTTAACAAATCGAGTGATTGATGAAACCAAGAAGCTATCTTCTGGGTTGAAATCTTCATCTTCTTGACGAAGCATTTTCAATCCACTGTAAATTAGAATTGCCCCGAAGATGTAGATCGTCCAGTGAAATCTTTCAATAAGCCCTGTTCCGGCAAAAATCATTATCATTCTCATAATCAAAGCCCCCATGATGCCCCAGAACAAAACACGAGGTTGGTATTTTTTCGGGACTTTGAAGTATGAGAAGATAAGCAAAAACACAAACAAATTATCCACTGAAAGTGAAAGCTCGATTAGATAACCCGTCAGATACTCTTGTGTTTTTGTGAGAGCCAGCTTATGATCTTCAAAGTGGTTGTTTATCATCCAATAGACAAAAGCATCAAAACTCAGCGCAAGTGAAAACCAAACGATACTCCATACCAGAACTTCTTTTTTCTTCAGGATTCTAGCTTTCCGATTGACAATTCCTAAATCAACTGCCAGTGCAGTGAAAACTATGACAAAAAAAATTGCCCAGGCCCAAAAGGGATATTCGATTGACTCCATGTAAGTCAAAAGCAAAATTTTAGCTTTAACCACCTTCTTAACTCAACTGCTGAAATGATTTCGCCGGTTCGATTTGTTACAATTTTCTATTCAAATCACGAAGAAGAAACGAAATCAAAAGGAAGTTTGGAAAAATGATAAAGTTTTTCAGTCGCTTAGAGAAAACGAGAAACGTCATAATTTTGATTTTCGGAATACTTTTGGTTACCAGCATGATATTCTTCGGTGTCTCCGTTTTGGAGTTACGAGACACTGCAGTTACGGTGCGTAGCACGGAAACAGCGGCTAAGGTTGGTAGCGAATATATCACGGTTGGCGAGTTGGTCAGACAAAAAGAGAACTTAGCAATTTTTTACGGAGGCAGACCACCAGAAAGCCGTTTGATTCTAGATGGAATGATTCGCGATCGAATCATTCGACAAGAAGCCAGAAGGCTTGGTTTGACCGCAAGTGATACTGAAGTTGCCGAAGAAATTCGTAAAAACAACCAGCCTGAAGACGGTAGTCCTTTTGACATCAAACGTTATGAGCAAAATGTTATCGAAAGATACGGAAGCATTAGAACTTATGAAGAAATGGTAAGAGACCAAATAAGCGAGCGTAAACTAGAAGCCTTCATAACGGCAGGTGTCACGGTTTCGGAAGAAGAAATACTCGAAGATTTCAAGCGACGAAATACAAAATTCGAGCTAAGCTATGTTTTCGTCAATGTTCAGGATTTGGCAAAGACTTTAAAGCCAACGGAAGAAGAATTGAGAGAATATTTTGAGAAAAACAAGTCGAATTATTACATTGCCGATCCGCAAAGGAAAATCAAATACATTTACGTTGAAACCGCAAAAATAGGTGAAAAATTACAAATTTCTGATGAAGAGTTAAAAGCTGAATACGACAAACTTCCGGAAGATAAAAAGGAAGCAGGAGTTCAAGGTCAGCAGATAGTTTTGCGTGTGATAAAACCAGAATTCGATGCGCAGGTTTTGGAAAAAGCAGAAAATTTAGTTAAACAAGCTCGCAAAGATGGTGACATAGTTTCTGAAGAAGCTTTTGCCGAACTTGCAAAAGGCTATTCGGAAGACCCCAATACTGCGAGAAACGGTGGAAAAATCCCGGGCTTGATTAGAAGAAATCCAAATAATCCTTCCGACCCTTATCAAAGATTGCTTTCGATGAAAGAAGGTGAGATTACGGAACCGATAAAATATGGTGAAAGATATTACATTCTAAGGCGTGGAGCTTCAGTTCCAAAAACCTTTGAAATGGCGAAAAAAGAGCTTGAGGTGAGCTTAAGAAATCGTCGGTCATATTCCATAGCTGCAGAGCTCGCAAGAAAAATTGCAGAGGATTTGAAACAAACTAGAAATGTCGAAGAAACTGCTAAGAAGTTTGTTTCAGAAGCAAATTTGAGTTTGAAAGAAATGATTCGCGAGACAGATTTTGTCAAGCCTGGTGACGATGTTCCGAACATAGGAATTTCTCCGCAGTTTGAAGAAGGTATTGCGAAACTTAATGAACCAAAAGATGTCACAGACCCGATTCCGATAAAAGGTGGATTTGCCATTCCTTTACTTGTTGAAAAAAGAGACCCACGCGATGCAACTTTTGAAGAGGTCAAGGACAAAGTTGCCGAAGCTTTCAAAACTGAAAAAGCTCGTTCTCTTTTGGAAGAGGTTGCAAACAGCATAGCTTCAGGGGCTTCTAGCCTAGAACAGCTTTCCGCTATAGCAGAATCCAAAGGATTAAAAGCTGAGGAAGCGAAAAATTTCATACTCGGTTCGCCTTTGGGATCGGGAGCAAGTGCCGGGACAAGCAAAGAGCTTGAAGATAAAATTTGGTCTCTCAAACCCGGAGAAGTTACAAAACAGCCGATAAAAGTTGGTGATAACTTCTACATTGTCGGACTCAAAAAAAGAGAAGAAGCTAACATGGAAGAGTTTGCAAAGCAACGTGATGATTTGATGAGATCAGCGCTGTTTCAAAAACGAAGTGAAGTCTTTTTTGATTATATTGCGAGCGTTCGTCGAAGATTAGAAAGCGAAGGAAAAATAAAAATCTACAAAGAAGCACTCAACAAAGTTGATGGACTTGACGCGGAAGCAGAAACATAAAAACTCTGAAGAAGTTGAAAAGTAAAAACTAAAGATTCCAAGAAAATTTCAATCGGACTTAGCGCAATGAAGAGGAATTTGAATTTCTGCTAGAGGGTTTTAGTTTTTACTAAAAGATTTTGAACTTCTAAGCGAAAGTTTTTTCTCTTTGATCGGATGAAGGCATGGTTGCTGAAAATTTCTTGCTTTTTGCTTTTCTGCTGTCATGTGTTTGCTCAAAACGGTTCAGCAGAAAAAGCGGAGACTATTTTGAAGAAAGCGATTGAAAAGATAGGTGGCGAGCGTTATTTACAGGTTAAGACGATAGTTAGCAAAGGAAATTTTTCTATTTTTCGCGGTAGCTTGCCTGTTTTAGTACAAACATTTATTGATGTAATGGTCCTTCCCGACAAAGAACGAACTGACTTCAAATTCAGGGGACAAAAAATCGTTCAAGTAAATGTAGGAGAAAGCGGTTGGATAGGCGATACAGCCGAAGCAGTCATAAAAGACCAGTCGGAAGAACAAATAAGCAACTTCAGAAGAGCCATTCGCGCCAGCATCGATAATCTTCTACGTGGCGGCTGGCGTAAGGAAAAAGCTATTTTGAGTTATGTCGGAAAAAGAGAAGCGGGCGTAGGAAAAAGAAATGACGTGGTTAAACTTTCTTATCCAGATGGATTCGAAGTCGAATTTGAATTTTCTGCCAATGGACTACCTGCGAAAGCGATCTACAAAAGCAAAAATAGCAAAGGTGAAGAAACCAAAGAAGAAGATAGATACGCTCAATTCGTCGAAGTTCAAGGCATTCTGACTCCGTTTGTCGTTGATCGCTTCCAAAATGAAGTGCAAACTTCCCGCATAAATTATGTTGAGGTCATTTACAACAAACAAATACCTGAATCCATCTTTCAAAAACCAACGAATATAAAAGAACTTAAAAAGGATTTGAAACTCTAAATCTAATTTCTTGTCTGAATTTGCCGTAATTTTGCGGAGATGATACTTAGAAAATCCATTGGGAAATCTGGAAAAAATCTCGCTCACCGACACAATAAAAGCTAAAATTATCATGTTGGCATTTTTGGTATTTTCTTGGTATTTTCTTTGAAGAACAAGCTTTCTTGAGAAAATGAAAAAGCAGCGTTTTACAGAAAATCTGCCCGTATTTTTTTACCTTTTAGAACCGTCTCCGCCTTACTCTCCTATCTGCTTTAGCAAATCGTTTGAGATTTTTGGTTATCTTTTGGAAAGTTGGTATGAAGATCCAAAAATTTGGGAGCGGGTTTTGCATCCAGACGATAAGGCTAGGATTTTGGAAATAAAAAGCTCTTCCACACAAGAAGAGTTAGACTGTCAGTATCGAATAATCTCAAAATCCGGCAAAGTTCATTACCTAAAGGAGAAAGGCTGTTTTTTGCAAGGCAAAAATGCCGAAAAACTTTGTTGGCTAAGTGTCATTGTCGACTTTACGGATTGGTTAGAGAAAAATGCGCAGGGAAAGAGCATCTATCAAGAGCTTTTTGACAACCTAAACGATATTGTTTACATAAGCGACCTGAGCGGGAAATGGATTGAAGTTAATGCTGCGATTGAGAGAATTCTTGGATATTCTCGTGAGGAAATTCTATCGGAACTGAAAGTGGAAGACATTGTTGTTCCCGAACATCTAAGTTTGATCGAAGAAAAACTCAAAGAAAAGGTTGAAAACAAAGCTTCTGACACAGTTTATGAGATTGAATGCATAGCAAAGAGTGGGGAAAGAAGGACTTTGGAGTTAAACAGTAGGGTCATCTACGGTAAGGACGGGAATCCGTGTGCTACTTGGGGCGTTGCACGTGATATCACCGAACGCAAAAAGCTGATAGAATCTCTTAAAAATTCAGAACAAGAAACAAAAGCAATCTTTTCAGCACTGCCAGAACTGATTCTCATCGTCGATAGACAAGGACAACTGGTCAAGGTTCCACCTACTAGAGCAAGATTTTTCAGAACATTGAATCCAGGAGAAAATCTCAGAGAGATTTTCTCAGCTGAAGATTTCGGGTTTTTGATGTCCGGGATTTCTGATTGCTTAGAAACAGGAACTGTAAAAAAACTGCGAGCAACACTACACCACGAAAACAAAGAAATCTGGTATGAGATTTATCTGTCACCTATAAATAAAGAAACTGTCGTCATGACTTTAAGAGATGTAACCGAAGAGCATCAAACTATGGTTGCACTTAAAGAAAGTGAGGAACAGTATCGTGATCTTTTCGAGAATGCAAACGATGTAATCTACACACATGATCTACACGGGAATTATATTTCGGTAAATCGAGCGGGAGAACTTCTTACGGGTTACTCCAAAGAAGAGATCAGATCTTTGAATTTTGTTGATGTAATTGCCCCCGAATATATCGAGGTTGCAAGAGAGCAATTTAGAAGAAAGCTGAGATCAGGAGGAACCTCGTCTTATGAGGTTGATGTAATCTCGAAAGATGGCAGAAGGATATCTTTAGAATTGAGGACTCGGTTGATATATCGCAATGGGAAACCGATTGGGGTGCAGGGCATCGGTCGAGATATTACACATCGCAAAAAGATTGAAAAAGCACTTAGAGAAAGCGAAGAGCGTTATAGACAATTAGCTGAAAGCATAGTTCATCAGGTTTGGACTGCGTTTCCCGACGGCAAAATAGAATTTTTGAACAAGAATTTTCTGAATTACTTCGGTTGTTCCTTTGAAAAAGTGTTTGATGTTTGGAAAGCGAAAGTACATCCGAAAGATAAGTTCAAATTGATCAAAAAGGCTCTTCAATCTTTTCGGGAGAATTCGCCTTTCGAGATCGAGGTCAGGTTACTCGGAAAAGACGGTGAATATCGTTGGTATTTGATCCGTGCTATACCAGGTTTTGATCTAGAAGGCAAAATCGTTAGATGGTATGGCACAAACACCGATATTCATAGTCAAAAGGAGGCTGAGGCAAAACTCAAATATTTCGCCACTCATGATATGCTAACCAAACTCTTGAACAGAACGGAGTTCATTAAGCAACTAAGAACAGCTATAAACACTGCTAAAAATGAGCTTTTCTTTAAATTTGCTGTTTTGTTCATTGATTTGGATAGATTTAAGTTTATTAACGACAGTTTCGGACACGAAGTAGGCGATGAGTTTTTGAGAGTTATAGCTGAAAGAATAATATCCTGTGTTCGCCCTTACGATGTAGTCGCTCGCTTTGGTGGTGATGAATTTACCGTTTTGCTCAATAACGTTTCTAATCCTACCGACGTTACTAGAGCTGCCGAGCGAATTCTACGCAATTTATCAGAGCCTGTTCTGATAAAAGGCTGCAAGATATTTGCCTCGGCAAGCATAGGAATCAGACTTTTTGATCCTAGTTTGCAAACTCCTGAAGAATACTTGAGAGATGCCGACATTGCAATGTATCAAGCGAAAAGAAAAGGCAAAGCTAGCTATGAAATTTTCGACTATCAGATGTGGGCTCAGGTTGCTAACTTCTTGCAACTAGAAAACGAGTTGAGAAATTCGCTCGAAAGAGAAGATTTTGTTCTTCTTTATCAACCCATAGTCTCTTTGATTAGCGGCGAAATTGTCAGTCTTGAAGCGCTATTGCGCTGGAATCATCCGATTAAAGGCATAATAACCCCAAGTGAATTCATTGATATTGCCGAAGAAACGGGCTTAATAATTCCAATAGGTTATTGGGTTCTCCGCCAAGCTTGTTATCAACTTCGCAATTGGCATGAAAGATTCCCAAACTACAAGCATCTTTCAGTTAGCGTTAATCTTTCCTCTAATCAGCTAAAAGATCCTAACCTTTATTCCAAAATCATTGAACTTCTCAATGAAACTGGGCTTAATCCATCTTGCTTGAATCTCGAAACAACAGAAAAAGCTATTTTGGAAGGTAAAGACATTGCGGTTAAATCTCTTTTGCAGTTTAGATCGTTGGGAGTTGGTATTTCAACAGATGACTTCGGAACAGGTTACTCCAGCTTGAACTATCTTAATGGATTCCCATTTCAATTCCTGAAACTGGACCTTTCATTTACCAGAAGAATTGAAAACGACGAAAGAAGCAAATCAATACTTGAAGCAATTTTAACGATGGAAAAAAGCCTAAACATCAAAGTCATAGCTGAGGGCATAGAAACTAAAGCACAACTTGAAGTTCTCAGAGAGTGCGGATGTAATTTCGGACAAGGCTACCTCTTTTCAGAACCCTTAGCGGCAGAAAAAATAACCGAAATCCTAGAAAAAGGGATTACCTTGAAGCCCAAAGATCCAGTTTTCAAAAAGCCAATTTCCATTAATGACCAAAACTAGTTTCTTAGTTAATGCTGATGCTTTCTTACTTTCGCAAAGATTCAATAACTAAAGCATCCTTCAAACATTACAGAAAAGAGACTTTAGATTTATAAATTTCAAAAAACGCTTTTCAAAACGTTTGATATAATTGCCTTGAGAGATGTTTCAGCGGTTCTTCCTTTTTAGCTCTTATGCGACTGTTTTTTCGGGATTTCTTGCCTTGTATTTCTCCGGTGGTATCAGCACTTTTATCGCATTTTTATTCTTGGTCGTTTTGATTTTGGCTTGGTCAATAGAGAACACCGATTGGGAAATATCGGAAAGAACGGCAACAGTTTTAATTTTATTTTTCATCCCACTTCTTTATTTGGATTGGAAATATCAACTGGCTCTTTACGTTTCGAGAGAAACAGCTGCGGCTTCAAGCTTAGCGAAAGCAATTCTTACTCTGGCTGCCATAAAGCTATTACAGAGAAAGGCTAATCGAGATTGGGTTTTCATTTACTTAATTTCGTTTTTCGAGATTCTGCTATCGGCGGGAATGAGCATAAGCCCGCTTTTTGTTGTTTCGCTGCTTCTTTACTTGTTCTTTATGATTTGTTCCATAGTGGCTTTTGAGATTAAAAGAACAAGAGAAAAGGTTGCAAAGGAAAAAGAGATAAAAGAAACAGAAAAACCGATTCAACGGAAGCTTTCTGTTGTATCAGCCACTCTTTTAGTTTTGATTCTTTCTTTCGCAGTGCCTTTGTTTTTCCTGTTTCCGCGTGTTGGGGGAGCAGGAATAGGCAGCGGCTTTGCAAGTGGGATGACAACAGGTTTTTCTGATTCAATCAAATTAGGAAAAATTGCACAAATTCAGCAAAGTGATGAGATTGTAATGCGTGCAAGGCTCGAAGAAGGAAAAGAAATAGTAAAAGAGATAAAATGGCGCGGAATGGCGTTAGATTACTTTACGAATCTAGGCTGGCAAAAATCAAGGAAGGACTATACCGAGCCATTCGTTAAAACTGAAAAAGACTTTTTTATTGTTGATGGATTCAACAGAAATCCTAATCTTGTAACTCAAACCATATATCTTGAGCCTTTGGATACACCTATATTGTTTGCGCTTTCTCGTCCTGTTGCTTTTCAAGGTAGTTTCAAGCTGATTAACAAAGACCTTGAAGGCGCTATAACGGTTGTGCGTTCAGGAACTGAAAGATTCTCCTACAAGGTTTTTTCCGATGTTTCCTCACCTAACATTGAAGCCTTGAAAAAGGACGATTCAACCTATCCACTTGAGGCTATGCGTTATTTGCAATTGCCAGCGAATCTCGATCAGAGAATTGCTAGACTCGCAGCAGAAATAATCAATAAATCAGGTGCTTCAAACCGATACGATAAGGCCAAAGCCATTGAGGAATATCTTCAAAATAATTTCGGCTACACGTTGAATCTCAGGGCCAGTGGTGAACAGCCCCTGGCGGATTTTTTGTTTAATGTTCGTGAAGGTCATTGTGAATACTTCGCAACAGCAATGGCTGTTATGCTGAGAACTCAAGGAATAGCAACCAGAGTCGTAACAGGTTTTCAATCCGGTGAGTATAATTCAACCGCCGATGTTTACATCGTCCGTCAACGCAATGCACATGCTTGGGTAGAAGTTTATTTTCCGAAAGAAAATTCGTGGGTTGCTTTCGATCCAACTCCAGCTGCAGGTAGAAGCTCTGCACTTGCAGGCGAGTTCAGTGTTCTGAGAAGATTTAGAAATTATTTCGACGCCCTCGAAACATTTTGGATTCAATACATCATTGCTTATGACAATCAGGAGCAAAAATCTTTAATCGGCAAGATCGCCAATCAACGGGATTTGCAGAATAATCTATTGATGTGGGGATTAAAAATAAGCGGATATGTTGAAGAATGGTGGAAAGATATTAAGGGAGAGAGAGGCTTTAAAACAAGCATCTGGACAGCTTCTAAAACACTTTTCTGGATTCTGCTGTTTTTTTCCTTTGGTTGGCTAATAAAATTGGCAGTTAAGAAAATTAAGGTTTTAATCGAAAAGATCAAGCTTTGGTTATTCCCCAATCAGGACTTGCCGAGGATCGAATTTTACGAAAAAATGGTTAAACTTCTGGCAGAAAAAGGATACTCCCGCCAAGATTTTCAAACCCCTTTGGAATTTGCTATTTCTTTGAATATACCCGAAGTAACAGAACTAACAGAAAAATACAATCAGGTCCGATTCGGAAATAGAAAATTGTCAAAAGCGGAAACGATCAAAGTAGAAGCGTTGTTGAAAAACCTGCAGGAAAAGTTATCACAAAGAGAAAATCACCCTTCAAAATTACAAAATAACTAAGAATGTGGCGTTTACTGTCTCTTGATAAAATATCCGCGTCTTGCTTTGACCTTAAAATTCGATGGATTTTTCAGGCCAATACTCAGCCTTATGAATTTTCCTTCGGGGTATTCTGCCTCTGAATAATACTGAATCAAATATTGAGCTCTTAGTTCGCTTGTCAATTTTTTGAAAGTTTTAATTAAATTTTGTTTGTTTAGCTCCACATTCATTTGATTTCGGCGAATTTCCTTCAGATTGGTTGAGAGAAGCATCGGTAAATAAGCATTTCCGCCAGTTTCTTCAGCAAATTTTTGCATCACGTCTTGACCATTTTGGCTGATTTTGTTGATCCTGTATGAACTACCGGCAAAGTTCATCGAGTAAAAAACCACATCTGCGTCCTGTAGCATCTTCAAAATTCTTTCCTGTTCCTTTCTCGACGCTTCATCTCGAACTTTTACCGTGTATTCATAGAGCAATTTTTGATCTAAAGTATCTATTTTGCTTCCAAGTTTTCGATAACCTTGCTGAATTGCTGTGGCAATTTCATTGCTGTTTGTATCTTCACCATCACTTATCGCCAATATAATCTTGCGGCTTTTCTGCAAAGCGTTTTTTTGTAGATACTCTACCGCCGATGCAATCGTATCATAGAAGGCTGTAAAATTCTTTGAAGGTGTTAACCGTTTAATTGCTTGGATGGCTTGTTCAACTTTTGTCCTTTCCTGAACCAAAATAGGCTTACTGCCGATAGCAAAAATAGTCACATAATCTTCAGGTCGCATTACTTCTTGCAAAAACCAAATCGTTGCTTCGCGCTGAACATCAAAGATCGCTTCTGTGCTGGATGAAAGATCGAACAAAATGGCTATCTCCAAAGGAGTTTCGTCGGCTTCCAAAACCTCATCAATTTGTTGAGGTTTACCTTCTTCGTTGAGTAAAAAATCATTTTTTGTTAATCCTTTCAGGGGATTTCCGTCTGGATCAATGACCGAAACCGGAACCAAGACCAAGCGGGATTGAATGCGAATGACTTCATTTGAATCTTGAGCAAAAGTAGAAACTACTATCATCCAGAAGAGAATTGTTAAGAAAATCTTTAGCTTCATCCTTACCGAAATGTAGAATTAGGGCTTGAATTTGTTCAAATACAAAAGCAGCTTCAGCTTTTGTAACAAAACTGCTTTTCGATTGTTACTGATTAACCCGAACCTCAACATTTTGGTTTATGCCACGGCTGACAAGAACTTTTACTTCGACTCTACGATTTTGTGCACGTCCTTGTGGCGTAGAGTTATCAGCAATTGGCTGAAGTTCACCGAATCCGAAAGATTGCCCAATACGACGTAGCGGAATGTTGTGCTTTTCAACCAGATAATCAATAACAGCCTGCGCCCGGCGTTGACTCAACAATTTATTCTTCTGAGCATCGCCATCGGAAGAAGCGAAGCCTGTAACTTCAATAATATAACCTTTCAAGCCAACAGCCGTTTGAGCAATCTGATCTAAAGTCTCTTTAGCCTCTGGCGTAAGAGTTGCGCTGCCAACCTTAAAATAAACGGTTGCGGTTGACTGAACAATATAATCATCCAGGGCAGTTATTCTGGCATTAGTTGCGTTAACGCCTTGAATTGCGGCATCTGCTGTTTCCTGTGCGGCTCTTGCTCCTCCGCGTGCTGCATTTGAAATCGCTATCAGTTCATCAATTTGCCCGGAAAGCTTCTCAGCGTTTTGCTCAACCTGCGAAATCCTTTCTTCTGCTGGCGCAACTCTGCTTTCAATCGCTAGGGCTGTCTGAAAATCATCTTTGTCGAAGCGAATCTTATTGGCAATTAGACTTTCTCCGTCACCGATGCCTTCAACTTCCAAATTCAATCCAATCACAATTTGCTGAAATGCTATCGGATCACCACTTCTAAAAAGCCTGCTTTTCGTTCTTATGCTAGTTGATTTGGTTACAATAACAAAAGTATCAACACCCATCGAGTCTCGGACTATCATTTTGTCATCCTTCTTTGAAACCACAACGCCTTTAACCTTCAACTTTGCTCCGATAGGAACTTTCCTCAAGCTTGCGTCTTGAGAAAAAGATTCACCCGCAAAAAATACGAAAAGTATAAACGAAGCCAGTAATCTTTTCACTAATACTTTTTTCATAAAATTTTCCCTTTCTGCCTTAAGTTTTCAAGAAACCAAATCTGCGATGTCCGGCTCCCTTAGAGAGTTGCTTAATACAAATCCCGCTTTGAATTTTACAGCAAAATTAAGAAATCGCAAACATTCCGTTAAGTTTTTGTAATTTTGCGCCAGATTCTTGCCATACACAATTCTCGATCTGCCTTTACGTTCCTCACGCGCAAGATGCGAATTCAGCATGAAATATCGTCCGATTTAATTCTAATTTTCGGAGAGATTTGTTTACATTTCCTTTTCGGCTTGACTTGAGCCGGTAAAAGGAATTACTATTTAGATTGAATCTAACAATAAACTTCATCTTGTTTGGAGGGAAATATGGCTGAATTGAAGGGAACGAAAACACATGAAAATCTGAAAAAAGCGTTTGCAGGCGAATCAATGGCAAATCGTCGCTATCTTTATTTTGCGAAGATAGCTGACATAGAAGGTTATCCTGAAATAGCAGGCAACTTTCGCGAAACAGCCGAAGGTGAAACCGGACATGCTCATGGTCATTTGGATTATCTGAAAGCTTGTGGTGATCCGGCAACAGACTTACCCTTCGGTGATACGATTACCAATCTCAAATCTGCTATTCACGGTGAGACTCATGAATATACGGATATGTATCCGGGAATGGCTAAGACTGCCAGAGAGGAAGGTTTCAACGAAATAGCAGATTGGTTTGAAACCTTAGCAAAAGCTGAAAAATCACACGCTGGAAGATTCCAAAAACTCCTTGAATCAATTCAATAACCTCGTAGAAGGCGCTTTTAAAGAAAAAGCGCCTTCTATTTTGCTCAGTAACCCTTTACCGATCTCCAAGAACTTTTGACTATAAAGCTACGGAGACTTTAGTGAAAAATTGCTGTTTCGTAGCCGAACTTCAGATGTTTTTATCAGTTTCTAATAGAGAAATTTTTTCAGACTTGGCGTTGGGAAAGCTGATTGCCAGTTTACTTTTGGAAATCTGAATTTTTGACGTCAAAGAGAGCGGGAGGGCGATATGGACAGACAAATTGCTTATGCGCCGACTGATGGACTTTCTTATGATCCCACAGAACAGAAATACTGGTCTGAAGAAGGTTTGAAAAAGGAAATCGAGAGAACATTTGAGATTTGCAATGGATGTCGCATGTGTTTCAAGTTTTGCGACAGCTTTCCTTCGCTTTTCAGATTCATTGATGCCCACGGTGGGGACGTCAGAAAATTGACCGAAGCAGAGATAGAGAAAGTAATGAACGAATGTTTTCAATGTAAGCTTTGCGAGGTTCAATGTCCTTACACGGAGCGAGATGGCCACGAATTTAGACTTGATTTCCCGAGATTAGTTCATCGTTATAAGGCAATTCGATTTCGACAAAAAGGTGCAACTTTGCGTGATAGGATGCTTGGAAATCCAGATCGAGCCGGCAAACTTGCAAGAACTTTGCCTGTTTTTCTAGCCAATAAAGCAAACAGAAATAAACTGAATAGAGTTCTGATGGAAAAATTGCTAAAGATTCATCGTGAAAAACTACTTCCCGATTTTGCACCGGAAACCTTTGAGAAATGGGCAGAGAAAACCGGAAGGATAAAACAGATTGGAGAGGTTGTATTATTTCAAACTTGCTATGTTCAGCACAATGAACCTGAAATAGGCAGAGATACGGTAGAAGTTTTCGAAAGAAACCGCGTTGAAGTAGCCTGCGTCAAGGGCTTACGTTGCTGTGGGATGCCTGCTTGGGAACATGGAGATATAAATTCACTTCAAGAACAAGCCAGTCACAACATTAAACTTTTGCTACCATACGTTGAAAAAGGCGCTAAAGTTGTGGCAATCAATCCGACATGTGCAATGATGCTTAGGCGTGAGTATCCGACTTTGGTAAAGTCGGCAGACAGAGAAAATGCAAAGAAAATAGCTGAAGCTACGATGGACCCAGGCGAATTTTTATGGTCAATTCGCAATGAAGAAAGGTTTAACACCGACTTCAAATCAACTCCGAACGGCAAGATTGCCTATCATGCGCCTTGTCATCTTAGAGCGCAGGCGATTGGATTCAAGGGGCGTGATTTGCTTAGGAAAATACCAGGCGTTTCCGTCACGATGACTATGGAATGTTCCGGACACAACGGCACGTTTGCAATGAAGCTTGAAGGCTTTGAAGTATCGCAACGTATCGGTAAGAAGGCTTTTGATCAGATGAAACAGCAAGGTGCAGAAATATGGGCTACAGAATGCCCACTTGCGGCACTTCAGTTTTATCAGCATACAGGCGTAAAGCCAATGCATCCGATGACGATTCTAGCCAAAGCCTACAAAGATGATGGATTTCCAAACAGAATTCCTAATCAGGGAGAAGAAAAGAAATCATGAAGAAGGTAGAGCGAAGCGAGATTCTGGATTACGTCACTTACGAAGAGCAAAGACCGCAAATCCGTGCTTCTGCAATGAAAGCCAAAGAGTTGCGTCGAGTCCATCTCGGCGAAAATCTAACCTTTCTTTTTGAAAATCATGAAACCGTTCGGTATCAGATTTTGGAAATGATAAGAGCTGAAAGAATTGTTAAAGAAGCTGATATTCAGCACGAGATCGAAACATACAACGAGCTTTTAGGGGAAAAAGGAGAGCTTGGATGCACTTTGCTGATTGAAATAGAAGACCCACAAGAAAGAGCCGAAAAACTCAGCCGATGGCTTGGTTTACCCGAAAAAATTTATGTCAGGTTAGATGACGGAACAAAGATATTTGCAAAAGTTGATCAAAGGCAAAAGGATGAGAAAAAAATTTCCTCTGTGCAATTTCTGAAATTTGCTTGCGATGGCAAAGTTCCCGTAGCAGTCGGTTGCGAATTTGAAGAATACAAGGCGGAAGTCGAGTTAAGTCCGGAACAAAGAAAAGCGCTAGAAGAAGATTTGAGAAGCTAATTTGTTGGTAATTTAACCTAACTTCAAGATTGCTAAACATGACAAACTACCAACCTCTTTGCCATGAAATCTTCGGTAAGGCAAGATAAAAAGTATCTTGCCTTTGTTGAATCTACTTGCAGGCTTCAGTTTCAACGAGTTTATTCCAAAAAATTTGCACTTTGTTTAGCCAGACGACAGATTGGTGGGGAAATTTGTCTTCAAGAAAGTCTTATTCTCGGGTCAAGCCAACGGTAAAGCATGTCAGTGAGCGTATTTACAACTATGTAGGTAACACTTATGACCAAAACGCACCCTTGAATCAGGCGATAGTCCAGTTTTGATATTCCCTCATCTAGAAGAAGCGTGCCTAAGCCTTGCCAGCCGAAGATTTTCTCCGTTATTATTGCTCCTGCGAGCAGAACGCCAAGTTGCAGTCCCAAAATCGTCACAACTGGAATTAAACCGTTTTTCAAAACATGCTTGTAAATCACGGTTCTTTCACTCAAACCTTTTGCGCGAGCTGTTCGGACATAATCTTCATTAAGCTCTTCTATGACGGAACTACGAACCATTCTTGTCAAAATCGCAGAAAGTGCCAAACCTAGAGTTATTGCCGGCAGAACAATGTCCTCAGGATTGCTGCTTCCAGTCGGTGCAAACCAATTGAGTTTAACGGCGAAAATATAAACCAAAAAAGGGCCTGTTACGAAACTGGGAAGACTTATCCCGATCAACGCAAATAGAGACGCAAAACTATCAATCAACGAACCTTTATTCGTTCCCGCCAAAACCCCCAGCGGAATTGCAATCGTTATGGCGACCAACATTGCTGCAAAAGCAAGTTTTATCGTATTCGGGTAGCGTTCCAAAATCATCTCGGCAACGGGTCTATCGGTTCTGAATGATTTCCCTAAGTCACCTTGCATAACTCCGCTTAAATAAGCAAAATAGCGGTTATCAAAGCCATTCCATACAATGCCTTCTTCTTTTGAAAAACTAATGAAGAAAGCTGGTTTATCAAGTCCGTGTTTTTGCTCAAAAGCTCTGATTTGTTCGGCTGTTGCATTTTCGCCGAGTATCACGGTCGAAGGTCTTCCTGGAATGATCTCAACCAGTAGCGTAACCAAAGAAACAACAGTCCACGCAACCAGTAAAATCATTCCTACTCGGACGAGAAAATTTTTCAGCTTGTATTTCATCACTACTTCAGAAATTCACAAACAAATAACATTTGACTCAAAAGCGCTTTTTAATTCTTTGAACTTTAGTTTTGTTTGAATATAGCTTATTTTTGCCCAAGATGAATCGCAGCAACTCCACCTGTTAAGTTTTCATACTCGACGGAGCTAAATCCGGCATTTTTCATCATTTCGGCAAGTTTTTGCTGATTCGGAAATTTTGAAACCGAATCAGGCAGATATTCATAAGCACCGCGTGAACCCGAAATCATGCCGCCGATAGCTGGCAAAATCTTGTTGAAGTAAAAACTGAAAATTTGCTTAAAGCCTGGGATAATCGGCGTAGAAAACTCTAAAATTGCGAGCCTACCGCCAAACTTCAAAACCCTATAAGCTTCTTTCAACCCTCTTTCCCAGTCGGAAAAATTTCTAAGCCCAAAAGCAATGGTTACGGCATCGAAACTGCCTTCTGAAAAAGGTAAGTTCAGGCCGTCACCTTCTATGTATGGAATTGAGATGTGATTTTTCAGATTCTTTTCTTTGGCGATTTCCAGCATTGGACGGCAAAAATCCGTTCCAATAATTTTAGCACTTCCGAATTTCCTCATTTCGATAGCCAAATCTCCCGTTCCACAAGCAACATCAAGAACAAGCGCATCGGGATTTTTGAGAATATCTTTTAGTTTGTAAGTAACCTGCTTCCGCCAGCGCTTATCGATGTTCATCGAGAGCATATGGTTTAGAAAATCATAAGCAGGAGCAATTTTGGCAAACATTTGACGGATTTTTTCAGGATGACGAAAATGTTCGGCCTCTATTTTGGGATTTTCAACCTTTGTCTTCATAATTTTAATTGCTTTTTGCAGGCACACTGCTTTTTGTGACTATCAAGTTGACAATGGGCTTTTTCTTAAAATCCTCTGCTACCTTGTTGACATCTTCCAAGGTGACATTGTTTGCTTTTTGAATTTCATCTTTTACGGAAGTAAGTTTGAAAGTGTCAACATCAAGCCAAAGTTCTTCCAAAGGCTTAGAATTAAGTTCATCCAAAAATTCGTTTTTTGCTCTTTCAAATTCATCGTCCGTGATTTTTTCACCAAGCAAATCGATTAGGCTAAATTTAGCGGTTGTTTGGATTGTTTCAGTTGTATTTTGCACAAAACCATTTTCGCTTTCGCCTTGAAACGAAATAGAAGATTTCGGCATTGAAAGCTTTGAAATTAAAATGCCTGGCAAGAAATGTGCCCGATGAACAACAAGAGTTCTTTCTTTGTTTATCTGAGCATTCTGATTGCGGATCCTGTAGGTAAGTACCTTGGCCAGAACGGAAGCGGCAAAGAAATTTTTGTCGTTTCTTGCAACACTTCTCGCAGCCGAGCGAGCTTCAATTAAATCCTCGGATTGTGCCTCCAAAACCTGAGTATTTGTGTCAGGCTCATCAGGTTGGCGAAAAGTTGCGGGTATTATCTTATCAGATTTTCTCCAACCGCCGAATAATCTGCGAATAGCCATGTAGATCAAATCAGAATCGAGATCGGTCCGAATACTTAAAGTTGCGTTATCGGCAGTTAAATATCGGTCTTTCGCGAATATTAGATCTGCCAATTCAATTGCCTTAAGACTTTCAACGGTGCCTTCGCTTGGTCTTCCGTATGGAAACTCACCTAAAAGTCTTTTGGCTACAGAAACATCGGCAATGTAAGCATCGTCCTTTTGAAGTTCCTCTAGTTTCGCCAGTCTAGCATTGCGAACTTTATCAAAGTTTTCCTTGGTGATCGCTGGCTTCGTGATTGCAGTCGCAAGTGTTTCCAAAATCGTCAAAGTTTCCCCTGATTTCCCACTGATGAAAATTTCGATGTAGTCGTAATTGCATTTTGTTTCGATGTCACCTTCTAAATCTTCGCGAAAAAATTTTTTAGTCTGTTCGCTTGGAAAAAGAATATCAGCTAGCAAAGCCATCATGCCTGTTTTGCCTCTCAAATCAAAGGCAGAACCGCTGTGAATTCTAAGTCTAACCGAGGTTTTAGCAGTCTTAGGATTATCAGCTTGCTTATCAGTCCAAATCAAAATTTTCAGTCCGTTGAGCAGTTTTTCTTGCCTTGGTTGCAATTGAGCATAAATGAATTGGACAAAACAAAATGAAACCAACAAAGATGAAAAAGCCAATTTGTGCAACATAGGGCTTCTGGAAAAATTATACACTTTCAAGCTAAATGTTAGATGTTGGTTTCTTGATTCGTCAAACCCGAAAAGCATCTAAAACCTCTGTCCCTGCATCTAGTAGCTGTAGATTTCGAAAATTGTCCTTGAATGCTAAAATAAAAATGTGTCAAGCGGGAGGTAGTGGCTATGAAGAAAACAATCAAATACTGTGAGGCTTGCGAAGAAACTTATTCAGAAAGATTCAATTTCTGTCGGATGTGTGGAGTGCCTTTGAAAGCAGTTGAAGTTGACATACCCAAAGAAGAGCAAAATTTCACTGCATCTGCGACCGGGAATAGAGAATTTACTTCGCTTGACTCATCGAATGGAGAAGAACAAAGCTTCAGTATGTACTCAATTTCTCAAGATTCTGGGCATAAGTCTGTTGAAAACTACTCGCCAACAACTTCAAACAGAGTTGCCTCAAGAATATCCGTAGCCACTACAACTCCCGTGAACGTTAAAAGTTTCATTTCAAGGGCAGAACCTTTAGGTTTGATGTCTGACATTATTATCAAGACAAACGATGCTCAAACAACATTGGAATCTATTGAAGACAATTCTATGAGCTATTACGACGAAAAAGATTTATATCATGTAACTTTCGTAGAAGACAAAGATACAAAAACTAGGAATTTACTCTTGCTTGGTGCTTTTATTTTAGTAACAACTGCTTGGACGGGTGGTGTCCTCTGGTCACTCTTTGAAAAGAGTTTTGATTTAGGAGATTTTGAAAATTACGAACTTGCTTCAGCTATCATATTGGAAGATTCTCCGATGGACGTTGAAACAGAGGCTTTGGAGGAATTGAAGAAAGACAAAGGTGGCGGTGGTGGTGGCGGCGGTCGTGAAGAGTCTGATCCAATTTCCAAAGGTAGACTGGCTCCGCAAACCAGAGAACAGCCTCTTATCACACCAACGAAAACAATCCCGCAGATGGATACCGAGCTAAAGATGCAAGCCTTTACCCAAGGACCTGAAAGACCTACAAAAGTCACGGAAGAACCTTACGGTGACCCACTTTCTCAATCTTTGAAACTCTCCGACGGGCCTGGCAGAGGTGGTGGTCAGGGTTCAGGTAGAGGCACCGGACAGGGTTCAGGTGAGGGCACAGGCGCCGGAACAGGAAGAGGCTCAGGTATGGGTGGAGGACTCGGATCTGGAATTGGCGATGGAATAGGTGGTGGCGCCGATAACGATGAAGCCCCAACCGTCAAAAAAGGTCCATCGAAAAAACTCAACATCATCTTTAAGCCGCGTCCGAATTATACCGACGAAGCTAGAAGAGCAGGAGTTCAAGGTGTGGTTCGTTTGAGAGTCACGTTTTTGGCTAATGGAACGATCGGAAACATAACGCCTTTGAATAACCTAGGCTATGGATTGACAGAACAAGCCATCTTAGCGGCTAGACAACTCAAGTTTGAGCCGGAAATGAGAGATGGTGTGCCCGTAACCGTTACCAGAGTTGTTGAATACAGCTTCACGTTGTACTAGTCTATTCGCCTCTAAATAACAAAAAGGTGTCAGTTGAAATTGGTGTGCTTTGACTAGAAGCAAAAATTTATTCCATCAAAGAATACAAAGCTTCTGAATAAGAAAGAGTTGAACAGAAAACGACTGGATAATCGGCAAATACGAGCTTGATGCTGAAGAGATATTTTTCTAGAGATGTTTCTTTCTGTTTTAAGAAAATCAAATCTTTTGGGCAATAGATTTAGCCTGCATAAAATGCAGTAAGTATTCGCGTCCACCAGCTTTTGAATCTGTGCCGCTCATGTTAAATCCACCGAAAGGATGCACACCGACCAAAGCTCCAGTGCATTTTCTATTAAGATAAAGGTTACCGACATGGAATTCCCGTTTTGCACGATCGAGCTTTTCTTGAGAGGTTGAATAAACTGAACCTGTCAGTCCGTATTCTGTATCATTTGCCACTTCGAGAGCCTCGTCGTAGTTTTTGACTTTTATAACAGCGAGGACAGGTGCAAATATCTCAACCTGTTCTATGGTGTCTCCAGGTTTGACATTTTCGATTATTGTAGGCTCGATGTAGAAACCTTTTGAATTATCACCTTTGCCGCCCAAAATGATTTTTCCACCTTCTTCGACGCCTTTTTGGATCATCGAAATTGCCTTATCAAAAGCTTTCTGATTGATAACGGCAGTCATTTGAGTTTCAGGATCAGTTGGATCGCCTATCTTAAGTTTCTTTGTTAAGTCTACGACTTTTTCCAAAAGTGCATCGTAAACTTTTTCATCAATAATGAGTCTTGAGCAGGCAGAGCATTTTTGGCCTTGGAACCCAAATGCAGATTGAACGATCCCAATAGCAGCTTCATCAAGATCTGCATCATCGCAAACTATAATCGCATCTTTACCGCCCATTTCCGCTATAACTCTTTTCATCCACTTTTGTCCCGGTTTTGTCTTTGCTGCTTCCTCGTAAATTTTTAGTCCGACAGCTTTTGAACCTGTGAAGGAAATAAACCTAATTTTCGGATGTGCAACCAGAAGTTCCCCTACTTTCGTTCCGCTTCCTGCAAGGAAATTCACGACTCCTTTCGGTAGTCCGATTTCTTCAAGAACTTCCATGAATTTATATGCAATTGTAGGTGCATCAGGTGAAGGTTTCAAAACAACTGTGTTACCAGTGACAACAGCGCTTGTTGTCATCCCACACATTATTGCAAGCGGAAAGTTCCAAGGCGGAATAATAGCTCCAACACCGAGCGGGATATACTCAAGCTCGTTCTTTTCAGGAAGCGGCGATGGAATTAATGGCTGGGGTTCAGCCCAACGAATCATCTCGCGTCCGTAAAATTCAAGGAAATCAATTGCTTCAGCCGTATCGGCGTCTGCTTCAGTCCATGTTTTGCCAACTTCAAAGATCATCCATGCCGAAAAATAATGCTTTCGCTCACGCAAAATCTGAGCGGTTTTGAACAAGTATTCAGCTCTTTCTTCCGGCTCAATCCATCTCCAGGATTTGAACGCTTCCGTTGCCGATTCTATAGCTTTTTCTACAAGATTTTCCGCATTCGAATCTGCATCCGAAAAAATACCAACAATTTGGGTTTTATTAGCAGGATTGATGCTTTGGAATTTTTGTTCCAGCAGTATTTTTTCACCATTGATTATTAAAGGATATTCCTTTCCAAGCTCCGATCTTACTTGTTCAATGGCTTCTTGCATTGCTTTTCTATTTTCAGGCTTGGAAAAATCCGTCAAAGGTTCGTTTCTAAACTCACTTAAGGTTCTTCTCGGTTTCATAGGCAGTTAGCGATATTTCTGAGAGTTAATTTCTTTCAACTCCCACGAATCTAGAATTTCTGGAATCAATGGTTCGGATTCTTTTTGCCAAGCGACAATAAATCTCGGTTCTTGTCCATCGCTGTAATGCTTGACATAACTTAGTATCAAGGTCCACCCGGAATGCAGATAAAGGTTCAGTTCTCTTACCGACTTAACTTCAGCTACTATTTTAGTATCCTCTAAAGCCATCTAAAAACCTCAGAAAGCGGTTTCAACAGAGAATTCCCATTTTCCTGAAGCTTGAAATTCCTTGATCTTCTTTTTCGCCAAAGCTCTTTTGAAAGGGGTCATTCTGTTTAGAAAAACAATACCGTCACAGTGATCGGTTTCGTGTAAAATGCATCGAGCTTCCAAACCGGTTGTGTCGAGTTCTTGAACTTCTCCTTTCAAGTTTTGAAAACGAACGACAACGCGCATGTGGCGTTTAATTTCGGTATAAATTCCAGGAAAGGAGAGACAACCTTCCCTACCTATTTGTTCGCCTTCGCAAGCAATTATTTCAGGATTGATAATGACGAATCGGCGTGAAGGGTCGGTTCCACCTGAACAATCCATCACGAAAAGACGATTTGAAACACCAATTTGTGGAGCTGCAAGCCCAACTCCTTCGGCATGATACATCGTCTCGAACATGTCCGCTACAAGTTTTTCAAGATTTTCATCGAAAACTTCGACGGGCTTTCCTACAGTCAAAAGCACAGGCGAAGGATAACGAAGAATACTTAAAAGTGCCATCCTCAAAGGCTCCTGAACAAAATTTCAAGTTTATTTTAGAGTAAGTAAATTTTATAGCACCGACGAGAAAAAGGCAAAGGGGTTTATATTTTCTGGGGAAGCTTTCGACGTAATGAAAGAAGGGATTTTCAAATTTTTTTTGAAATTCTATTCTCCAGGCGAACAAAATCAAAAACGTCGTAAAAATTCTTCTAGCTGTGTTGCTGTATCCGTTTTCTCATCTCTATACTTTACGATTAAAGGTGTATAGATTGATAGCCCGTGTTTTTGGGCAAAGTCTGTTCGGATTGATCTAGTTCCTTGAACCACGACGGCTCCTTCGGGAATTTCCAATGGTTTTTCTATCCCTTCAGCTTTGTAAACCTTTTCTTTAACTAGATCAAAAACCGGTGTTGACCTGGTCAAAATAACGCCAGAAGCAATCACCGCTTTTCGGCGAACTAATACGCCTTCATAGATGCCTGTGTTTCCCCCTATCAAGCATTCATCTTCGATTATCACAGGATTCGCATTTACAGGCTCTAAGACTCCTCCGATTTGAGCGCCTGCAGAAATATGGACTCTTTTGCCGATCTGAGCACAGCTTCCTACCAAAGCATGAGAATCAATCATCGTGCCTTCATCAACGTATGCACCGACGTTAACGTAACAAGGTGGCATTAAAACCACATTTGAGGCTACATAAGCTCCGTCCCTAATCGTCGTGCCTCCAGGAACTATTCTGATCTTGTCTTCCAAATTAACCGGGCGAAGTGGATAGGTGTCTTTGTCAAAAAACCTGAAAGTCTCGGTTTCTTTGGAAATTTCGATAATCCTTCCCATTCTGAAGCCTAGAAGAATGCCTTGCTTTACCCAAGTGTTTGTGTGCCATTTACCGTTTTCATCCCTTTCTGCTGCACGAATCTTCCCTTCTCTCAAAGCTTTTCTGAATTCATCGAAGATTTTTCTGTCTTCCCCGTCAAATTCGTTTTTTGCAACAATATGCTCAAGCTTTTCTTTAAGAGTCAAGCTAAATTTTTCCTTCATATCAAATCAAGTTTTGCTTTGCCATCGAATCCAAAGGTTTTGAAACTTACTGTTTAAGCTCAACGATTGTTGCACCATCACCCCCCTGATCTTGAGCCGCAGGCGTAAACCGTTCAACATGCGGATGGTCTTTCAAAAACTTACGCACCGCTTGTTTCAGAGCTCCCGTGCCGATGCCGTGAATTATTCTCACTCTTCTGAAACCGCTCATGTATGACTTATCTAAGAATTTATCAATTTCATCTTCAATTTCAAATGTTGTTTTGCCGATCAAATTCAACTCTGCACTGCGATTTTCAGTCTCGAATCTTAGAAATGTTTCTCTAGATTTCGGTTTCTCACTCTTTTCTTCCGTCACTATTTGTAGATTTTCAAGTTTTTCGTTGACACGCATCGAGCCGATTAAAACTCTTGCCGTTTTTCCTTCGATTTTTTCAACTCTGCCGACTTGATTTAGACTTTTGACTAAAACCTTCATTCCTGCCTTTATTTCTCGCAAGGCGTCTAAAACCGAAGTTTCGAAACTCCCGGAAGTCTTAAGACTAAGAGTCTTAAAGTTATCGGAAGCTACTTTTTTCTCGCTACCACTAATCTCTTCAATCGAACGAACGGCTCTTCTTTTTATTTCGGCTTTTTGTGTAGCCAGTTGTTTTTCCAACTTCGCTTTTATTGCTTTATCTTCCAAAGACTCTATAAAAGCCTTTGCTTGGCGCTCGAAAGATTCGATTGTTTCTTTCAAAACGGTCGCAAATCTTTGCTGTCGCTCACTTTCTCTTTTCTCAGCTTCTTTTTCCAAAAGCTCGTATTTTTCTGCGGTTGCCTTTCTTTCTTCCTCCAAGGCAATTCGTAAATCCTCTGCCAACTTGTATTCGCTTTTCAACTTCGTCAAATAATCGTTAATTTTCTGAGTTGAAGCTTCTAGTTCTTGATACGCTTTTTCTGCGATTTCATTCGGCAAGCCGAATCTTCGCGCGATTTCAATTCCGCTTGAAGCACCTGCAACTCCGAGTAGTAGCCTATATGTCGGCTGCAATGTTCTTTCATTGAATTCAACCGAAGCATTTATGACATCGGGATTATTTGCGGCATAAACCTTCAAATTCTTGTAATGAGTTGAAGCCATCACTTGTGCGTGAAGCTTACGATGGAAATACTCAACAATTGCGACACCTAAAGCCGCACCTTCTTCCGGATCGGTGCCCGTGCCGACTTCATCGAGCAAAACCAAAGCAGGATTTTCACAATCTTTTATCATTCGGACAATGTTAGAAATGTGCGAAGTAAAGGTTGAAAGATTAGCCGAAATAGACTGATGATCGCCGATGTCTGCTAACACTGATTTGTAAAAAGGAATTTTAGCGAGTTTAGCCGTAACAGGAAGTCCGGAAAGCGCCATCAACACTAAAAGCCCTGCCGTTTTCAAAACAATCGTTTTTCCGCCTGCATTCGCACCGGAAATTATCATCGCAGATTTTTCTTTCGTCAGTGAAAAAGAAACCGGGACAATCATTTTCCCGCTTTCCTTCAGAGTTTTTTCAAGTAGAGGATGGCGGGCTTGTTCGAATAAAAGTGTTTCTTCATGATTGACTTCGGGCACGATCGCATCGAATCTGCGTGCAAATTCTACTTTAGCCTTAATGAAATCAAATTCGGTCACCAAATTAACGGCATTTTCAACAGCTACAATCTGCTGACGCAAAGCCTCCGTCAAGCTGAATAAAATTCGCTTGATTTCTTGTTCTTCTCGTTCTTTTAAGATTTGGAGTTGATTGTTTAGTTCGATAGTTTCCAGCGGTTCGATGAAAACGGTCGCTCCCGAAGATGAGAATCCATGTGCTACGCCTTGCAAACTACCACGAAAGTCAGTTTTGACGGGAATAACAAATCGGTCATTGCGTTGTGTAATAATAGCATCTTGAATAGCATCGCCTGCTGAACGGATCATTTTTTCCATCAATTTTATTAAATGCTCTCGTCGGCGCAAGATTTCACGTCTTATTTCGGCAAGCTCTGGCGATGCTGAGTCATCTATTTCACCACTCGGCAAGATCACTCTTTCAACTTTTTCAACCGTCAAAGCAAGGTTAGTAGGCAATTTCTTGACCTTTTCCCAAAGAGTTGGAACATCCGTTTTGAAAGGCTCAAGTTCCATGCGTAAGGCGAGTGCAATTTTGCAAAGATAAGATATTTCCAAGAGCTCACGCGCACAAAGAGAGGCATTTTGGATTTTCAAAATCGAGATTGTCTCGGTCGGATCAAAAATTCCTGAAAACTGCCAGCAGACTCGATTTTCGTTTATGAGAAAAATCGCTTCTTTCAAAGCTTGTAAATCAACTCTTAACTCATCAAATTCTTGAAAAGGCTTCAAGTCGAGCAGGCGTTTCTTGCCAAGGGGCGTTCTTGCATTCTCAGCTATTAGTCTTAAAAGTTCGCCATACTCTAAGGTTTCTAGAGAAAAATTCTTCATATTTCAGCTCAAAAGTCTTTCAGCTCAAAAACCTTTTCTTGGTATCAAGATTTGTCGGCAAAAAACAGATCTGTTTCTTGAAAAGCTTGTAGCGGTTTCGAGCAATGATTTTGTAAACAAAATCTCTCAAAGGTCTAGGAACAAGGATAAAAGCGTAAAGAATTTTCCAAGGCCAACCTTTTAACCGACGGCAGATTCGCAAAGCAGCTGTTGAATGCGTATAGATTTTACCGTTTTCGATTAAGATAAGTGAGTTTATTTTTTCAAGATCAAGTTCGTATTTTTCGGCAAGCCTTTTGCTTGTTGATGAGCTAATGGATGCAAACTTAAAAACTGCTTCACAATCACAAAAAATGATAAACTTCACCGAGAGACTGCAAAACGGACAATCACCATCGAACAAAACAATCGGGTTTGCCGTGTTCATTTCGATTTCAATTTTAACCTAAATAAAAACAATCCGGAACCCTTTGACTACACAGAAGAATTTATAATGAAAAACAAATGTTTTTTCGGGAAACTCTGTGATCTTGTCCTCAGAAAGTTGAAAGCCCTCTCTAGAAAGTTGAAAGTTCTTTTTGCCGAGAGCAGAAGAAAACCCAAAAGCTGTTAAAGCTAGCCTAAGAGGGTAAACCTTTCAGAGTGTAATGACCTGATCGGGAGGATTGCTTGCTAATGCTTGATAAAGTTGTGGAAAGCAACCTGTCTGCACTCCTTCCACCAAACCTTTTGGTTTGACTTGACCTAAACCGCATTGTTCAAATGTGCCTTCAGCCAGATTGCGACGAACAGCGCATTGGTCGCAAACCATCAAGAGAATGTTCTTTTCCTTAGCAATTTTCGCAAGCCTCTCTCCAACTGGATCGCCTTGGCGCAAACAAAAAATGTTATCATCGAAAAACATCATCCCGACAACTTCCGCAGAATGAATGCCTTGTTCCAATTGCGGTAAAATCATCGTTGCAAGTTTGAAAGTCGAAGACATGTTCGTTGCGAAAACATAAGCTACTTTCATAAATTTAACCTTCCAGAATCATTAAAATTGTCTTCGTCGAAGACTAAAGTCTTATAAATAAATCTATTCTCATGCGGTGGTCTACAATTTTCTAACGAGAAGGTTGAAATAGACAATAATCGGCAAGCTACAAACTGCAAACTGCGAAGATAGATAACATGTTTGCTACAGGAATTTTTTGATGACCAGTACCGCTTCAAAAAACAAAACAGCGATCGGAGTACTATTTTGAATTTTTCCACCTTGGCTAAGAAGCTTTATTTTGTCCTGACGAACTTTACCGGATTTTGAAGACCTTGTTTGCTGGTTTGATAACCTGCTCTGTCCTAAATTGTTTGTTTTATTTTGACAATTGTCTTTCAATGAAAAGCTTTAAGCTTCACGATGAAAAATTTTTTTACCTTCACAAAAGTTCTTTCCTTACAACGATAAGCTTTGTAACAGGATAAGAATTAACGGCGGCGTTTTACAACAATTTTCTATTGACAGCCTTTCACGCTAAGTTTTCTCACAATAGTTTTTCGATTGTGCTAGAAATTTGTCCTATCAAGTTATCGAGGTTTGCGGCTTCTAAATCCAAACTGCTCAAGGTGTCAGCTAAGACGCCATTTTTACCGATCACAACGAAGGACGGCAACTGCTCAACCTTAAGTTTCTTGGTGCTTACCAATGCATCGGGGTCTCGTAAAAGTCCGACAGAAATTTTGTTTTCCTGTGCGAACTTCATCAATTGCTCGTCGGAAGCGAAGTTTTTAGATTTCGGATTGTTAGAATCCGTAAAAACGAAATAAATCAAAATATCTTTTCTGCCGACGTATTGTTTCGCCAGCCTGTTGGTTATGCTAACTTGCTGTTTCGACAATGGAAGCCACGAAGCCCCAACCGCAAGCACTACAACCTTGTCACGATGTGACTGCAAAGAAATTACGCTTTTGTCAAGTGTTTGAAAACTTAAATCTTGCCCCCTTAGCACAAATGACAAAAACACTAGAACAAAGATAGAAAAAATCGTCTTCCTCATAATTCACAAGCTCCATTTCAAAATCATTAGATCAAGTTTTAACATCATTAGATCAAGTTTTAACCGAGAAACTCTAGTTCTTCTTTGAAAAATTCCGAGTTTTTGATTGAAAAATTTCAAGTTCTTGAGATGAAAAACTGATGAATTTTACTGCCTACTGTTTAGAGCTATATTGTCAATGAGCCTAACGCCTGCGAAATTTACCGCAACTAGAATCAATGCTTCTCGGTCTTCGATTTTGTCAATTTGCCTAAAGGTTTCTGAATCAACCACAGCAACGTAATCAATCTTTGCAAGCGGTTCGCTTTGAATTTCTTCTCTTACAATTTTTTCAAGATCAAAAGCATCTCTTTCACCTTTTTCAAAAGCCTTCTCAGCTTGCTTCAAAGCTTGATAAACAACCGACGCACGCCGACGTTGTTCATCGCTTAAACGTGAATTTCTAGAGGACATTGCTAATCCGGAAGATTCACGAACGGTGGGCATTACAACGATTTCCGTATCAAAACCTAAATCTTTCGTCAAACGTTTTACTACGGCAACTTGCTGTGCATCCTTTTGACCGAAAAACGCAAAGTCGGGACGAATCAAATTAAATAAAATCGTCACAATCGTAGCTACACCTCGAAAATGCCCCGGACGTGAAGCTCCTTCCAAAATATCCGACAAGCCCTCAACATAAACGTATGTGGAAAATTTTTCGCCGTAAATTTCCTGTTCATCGGGAGCAAAAACATAATCAACTTCGTATCTGCTCAAGATTGCAATATCGGCAGTTAGATCACGCGGATACTTCTCAAAGTCTTCTTTGTCGTTAAATTGCGTCGGATTAACGAAAATCGAGACTATGACAACATCAGACGATTGACGCGCTTGCCTTACCAAAGAAAGATGCCCTTCGTGAAGCGCTCCCATCGTCGGAACAAAACCTATTGTTTTGTTTTCTCGCCGTATCTTTCTTGTTAACGACAGAATCCTAGCTCGACGATTTATTATCTCCATAGGCTTGACGAAAATTCATCCATAGATTCAGCTCTTTTTTGGTTTCTTCAGGTAATCCATAAGATTCTTGTTCGTTTGGATAATTGCCTGTCTTCACGTCATTGATCCAACTAGTTACAGCTTCGTGTATGACCTGACGAACATTAGCATACTGACGAACAAAGCGCGGTTGCCTTCCAAAAGTCATGCCGATTAGGTCATGTAAAACAAGCACCTGAATATCACAATGCGCACCAGCTCCAATCCCAATGGTCGAAATTTTCAGTCTCTTTGTGATAACTTCGGCAATCTCTCGCGGGATAAGTTCTAAAACTATTGCAAATGCACCCGCCTCTTCCAAAAGATGAGCATCTTCTATAAGCCTTTTTGCAGCTTCTGCTGTTTTACCTTGGACTCTGTAACCGCCGAGTTTGTAAACCGACTGTGGCGTCAAGCCGATATGTGCAACAACGGGTATTTCCTCATCAACCAGCCGCTTAACTATATTGACACGATTGCGTCCGCCTTCGATTTTTATAGCTTCCGCCCCTCCGTATTTCATCAATCGAATCGCATTTCTAACAGCTTCATCTTCATTGATGTGATAGCTTCCATAAGGCATATCAGCAATCACCATCGCTCGTTCCGTTCCGCGCTTGACGGCTATACAGGCAGAGAGAATTTCTTCCAAAGTTACCGGAATTGTGTTTCCGTAGCCGTGAATAACGTTGCCGATGCTATCGCCTACCAAAATCATGTCAACACCTGCTTCATCAACAATCCGTGCAGTCGGATAGTCATAAGCAGTTAAACAAACTAATTTCTCACCCTTTTCCTTTGCTTCTCTAATCGTTGGCAAATAAACTTTTCCGGGCTTGTCTGGTTGTAAGTATGCCATATCTTAAAATCCAGCCGTAATTTTCTCTTCTGATTTTTTTATTTCAAGATTCGGATTCCAGCGTTTTACAACCGTTCGATCTTGTGTTTCTTTCAAAAGTTCTGAAACGGTTTTGCCGAAAACCGGATGAACCAAATCCGGCACAAGTTCCACAAGTGGAACAAGCACAAATTTTCTCTGATGAAGTCTCGGATGTGGCAAAGTCAAAAATGGTGTTTGATATTGCAAGTCACCGTAGAAAAGCAAATCCAAATCAACCGTTCGCGGTTTTTTTTGAAATTTCTCTCTTCTCCCAAGAAGATACTCAACTCGGAGCATCCTAGCCATTACCTGCTCAGGCGTTATGTTGGTTATTTTTAACTCGGCTACCAAGTTTAAGTATTTTTGGTGTTCTTGGTCAACGCCTACAGGTTCCGTCTCATAAACGGCAGAAAGTCTAGAAACCGTCAAACTTGCTTCCAGAAGCCCACGAACGGCAAGCAAAAGATTACCAGCTCTTTCTCCTAAGTTTGAACCTATCGAAACGTAGGCAGTTATTTCTTCTTCGCTCACTTTTCCCTAATTTTTGCTATAAACAAAACAAACGAATTTAGTTTGCTTCAATTTTTGCAAAAGCGCAAATTAACTAAAATTATTTTCTATTAACTCACAAAATTTTTCTACTCGTGGTCATTTAAGATTGTCTTATCGAAATGCCGAAATGTATAATTTCTGTAATCAAGACTCGGAGAATATAAGGTGATAGGCGTAAGCGTAGGTTATTCAGAAATTAGAGCTGTTCAATTGAGTAATAACTACGAGATCGTAGATTTTCAGGAAGTCTTGATAGACAATTGCGAAAGCATTGTTCTGCAAACCGTTAATTTCATAAATCAGCTCAAGAAAAAACATGGTCTTTTTCAAAAGATCGGAGTAGCAGTTTCGGGACTTGTTGATAAAAACAGAAAAAAGATTATCTTCTCAAAACAAAGACCTGAATACAGCTCAACAGATCTAGTAGAAGAAATTCAAAAAAATTGCGGTGTTGAAGCGATTTTAGAAAATGATGCAAATGCAGCAGCTTGGGCTGAATACTGTTTGGGCGCGGGAAAAGAAAGTCAAAGCATTTTTTATGTTTATCTGAGCAAAGGCGTCGGCGGAGCTTTTATTGCTAACGGTAAACTTTGGCATGGCAAAGAAGGCTTTGCCGGCGAGCTCGGACAGATCCTAATAGACACAGAAGAAAAATTGCGACTCGAAGATGTAGCTTCATCAGACGGAATTATCAGACGTATCAGAAATAGAATCCATCAAGACCACACTTCTTCGCTTGCGAGAATAGACGAAGAATCAATAACAATAAACGATGTTATACGTGAAGCTAATAACAAAGATGGTTTTACCGAGATGATGCTTGAAAGAACAGGTTTTTTTATTGGAATTGCAGTTGCTTCCGTTATAAATCTTCTCAACGTTGAAAAAGTCATCATCGGTGGCGACATAATGCAAGCTTCAACGCCCATATTGAACGGGATTAAAGAAAGTGCCGAAGAATTCTCCTTTCAGCCAAGTTTTCGATCAACCGAAATAATCGCAGGAACTTTCGTTAAGGAAGCAGTTTCAATAGGCGCAGCTCTGATTACAAAAAGCGTATCGTGATTAAAAACCTTGCGAAAGGTTCGCATATTCTGTAAAAACTTTCGGGAATTTTGTGTTAAACTTGTGAGGCTTCGAGAAAAATTCGTAAGGATTTGCAAAAACCAGTTGGATTCGTTTACACTTAAACGTCTTGCTCGAAAAATTAGAAGTAAAATTTGCTTTTATTAGGAAAACTAATCAAGTGAAAACTTGCACAAAGTCTGGAAAAATTTTATTTTCTAGTTAGACTTGAAGATTAAGCTTGAATTCTAGGAAAAATTAGACGAACCAAAAAATTTGCTTAAGCTAAATCCGAAAGAGAGGAAAACGATGGCTCAGGTTTTTCATAAAAGCGCAAATAACATAGCAAAAGCAAGCATAGCTTTGGCGGTGATTCTGGCTGGTTTGTCGTTTTACATTGTGACTGAACTAGCACGTTCTTCGTATTTGACGGGAACATTTCTGGAAAAGCAACAGCCCGTGCAATTTAGTCACAAGCACCATGTTGGCGATGACGGTATTGACTGTCGGTATTGCCATACGACTGTAGAGACAACAGCGTCCGCAGGAATGCCATCAACGCAAACCTGTATGAATTGCCATTCACAGATTTGGGCCGACAGTCCATATTTGGAGATCGTTCGTGCAAGTTATCGTGAGAACAAGCCTATAGAATGGGAGCGCGTTCATGATCTTCCCGATTATGTTTACTTCAATCACTCAATTCACGTTAACAAAGGTGTAGGCTGTTCGTCCTGTCATGGCGATGTGGCAAACATGCCGGCAGTTTATCAGGTCAACACTCTGCAAATGGAATGGTGCTTGTCTTGCCACCGCAATCCAGCGGACAATATCCGCCCGAAGTCTGAAATTTACAATACTTCTTGGGTCAATAACCTAACAGATGAAGAAAAAAATCGCTTGATGCAAGAATACAAGATTCGTCCTAAAGAAATGCTTACGAGTTGTTCTACATGCCACCGTTAAAATCTCGAAAAAGAGGAACGAAGATGAATTTCGCAGAAATACGCAAAAAAATACTGGGGCAAGAAAATGGCCAGAAATACTGGCGCAGTTTAGAAGAATTTGCTGATACGCCAGAATTTAAGGAGTTTTTGAAACGTGAGTTTCCACACAATGCAGATGAGTGGGACAACAGCCTCAGCAGGCGCGAATTCGTCAAACTCATGGGTGCTTCTCTTGCGCTTGCAGGTTTAAGCGGATGCGTGATTCAACCACCCGAAAAAATAGTCCCATACGTGCGTCAACCAGAAGAAATCATACCAGGCAAAGCTTTGTATTTTGCAACGGCAATGACGCTTTCCGGAATTGCCACAGGGTTGCTTGTAAAATCCAATGAAGGAAGACCAACAAAGATAGAAGGCAATCCAGAGCATCCTGGAAGCTTAGGTGCTACTGATGTTTTTGCACAAGCTTCACTTTTAGGACTTTACGACCCTGACCGCTCACAGCAAATAACATATCTCGGAAGCCCAAGAACATGGCAAAACTTCATGACCGAGATAAGAGCCAAGATTGATGAGCTTAGACCTTCAGGAGGCGTAGGACTTAGGTTTTTGAGTGAAACGGTTGTATCGCCTACGCTTGCAGAGCAGATGAGGCAGCTTTTGTCAGAGTTTCCTAATGCTAAATGGTATCAATACGAACCTGTCAATCACGACAATGCAATTGCAGGAGCAAAATTAGCCTTCGGAGTACCTGTTCAAGTTGTATATCAATTAGACAAAGCCGACAGAATCTTGTCTCTTGATAAAGACATTTTTAGCGAATTCAACGTCCGTTACATGAAAGATTTTGCTAAAGGGCGTGCTTTCACTGAAGAAAAACAAGAAATAAATCGTCTTTATGCTGTTGAAACAACGCTCACACTGACCGGTGCAAAAGCTGACCATAGACTTTCTGTTAAACCGAGTCAGATGATAACGATTGCCAAAGCAATCGCATCTTCGCTTGGAGTTCCCTCAATCAACATTGATAGAACTACTTTGGATGAAAAGACAAACAGATGGATTGATGCAATGGCTAAGGATTTGCTTGCGCACAAAGAAAAATCAATCGTGATGGTTGGAGATAATCAACCGCCGATTGTTCACGCTTTGGCTCATGCAATGAACGAAGTGCTGGGAAATGTTGGGAAGACACTTTACTACATTGAGCCTTTTGTTCCCAATGCCGAAAGCCTGCAAATTGATCAACTTCGCCAATTGATTCAAGAAATTGACAACGGGCAAGTCAAGATGCTTGTCATCTTGGGTGGAAACCCGGTTTACAATACGCCTATTGATTTGAAATTGAGCAAAGAAAGAATGCTCAAGATTCCGCTTAGAGTTCATGTCGGGCTTTACGTCGACGAAACGGCGGAGCTTTGCCAGTGGCATATTTCTGAAAAGCACTTTCTCGAATCTTGGGGCGACACAAGGGCTTACGACGGCACCGTCACAATGATTCAACCTCTGATAAAACCGCTTTACAATAGCCGAAGCATTTATGAAGTTGTTCAAGTTTTCTTCAAAGAAAACTACGACAAAACCGACCTCGATATTGTAAAAGATTTTTGGAAGTCTCAAAGAGCAAAGCAAAATGGTCAAGCAGATGCAGATTTTGAAAAGCAGTGGCGACGAGCAGTCCATGATGGGTTTATTCAAAATACAGCTTATCAACCTAAAAACGTCAATGTTAACTTCAATGCGCTAGAACAAGCTCAGGTCGAATCAAGGCCTAAGACGGATGAGCTTGAAATCGCTATTCTCCCAGATCCAACCATTTACGACGGACGATTTTCCAATAACGGATGGCTTCAGGAACTGCCGAAGCCGATAACTAAGATAACTTGGGACAATGTTGCTTTGATTAGTCCGGCAACTGCAGCACGTCTCGGATTGAATCAGGTCGGCAGAGACCCAGAAGAACAAGCTGGTGGCACACAAGGCACAACCTTTTTCAACACTCAAGGCGGTAATCTTTTTTCGGATTTGGTCAAGCTCAGATTTAACGGAGCTGAAATTTCAAAGCTTGTTCCCGTTTGGATTCAGCCCGGTCAGCCCGACGATGTCGTTACAATCTTTTTAGGATACGGACGCACTCGTTCAGGAAAAGTTGGAACGGGTATTGGCTACAATGCTTACGATATTCGTCGTTCTGACGCCCTCTATTTCGGATTCGGAAGTCTAGAGAAGACCGGTCAGCAAACAGCAATAGCTTCGACACAGACCCACTTCAACATGCAAGGGCGTGACATCTTGCGTGTCTGGGATGTTGAACAGTTCAAAGCACATCCCGACATGGGACATCAGCACGATGAATATCCAAAGTCACTTTATCCGAGATACGATTACTCGGACGAGACGGCAGAATGGCGTCATAAATGGGCAATGACAATTGACTTGAATGCCTGCGTTGGTTGTAACGCATGTGTGATAGCTTGTCAAGCTGAAAATAACATTCCCGTTGTAGGTAAAGAACAAGTGCTAAGAAGTCGCGAAATGCACTGGCTTAGGATTGATGCTTACTACATAGGTGATGATGTTAACAATCCGAGCGATCTGGCGTTTCAGCCTGTTCTTTGTCAACAATGTGAGCTTGCACCTTGCGAAGTTGTCTGCCCGGTTCATGCAACAGTTCACAGCCCGGAAGGACTCAACGACATGGTTTACAACCGATGCGTCGGAACTCGTTACTGCTCGAACAACTGCCCATACAAAGTCAGACGCTTCAATTTCTTGCTTTATCAGGATTGGGATACACCACAATACAAATTGATGCGCAATCCTGAAGTTACAATTAGAAGCCGCGGTGTCATGGAAAAATGCACTTACTGCGTTCAGAGACTTTCTTTAGCAAGGATTGAAGCCAGAAAACAAGGACGCAGAGTTCTTGACGGCGAAGCAACAACTGCTTGCCAGACAGTTTGTCCAACAGACGCAATCGTTTTTGGAGATTGGAATGACGAAAACAGTCGCGTCGCTAAAATGAAGAAAGATAAGCGAAATTATATTTTGCTGAATGAACTGAATACTCAACCGCGAACAACTTATCTGGCGGCTTTGAAGAATCAAAATCCCGAAATGCCCGACTATATCAAGCCGCCAGAAGTCAAACATGCAAGTAAGAAAAAGCACGAAACAGCCGAGGAAACAAAAAGCGAAGTGCACTAAAATAAAGCAAATTGAAAAGAGGGAAAAGAAATTATGCAGGACATAAAACAGATTAGAGAGAGCTTTTCTCCACCGATAATAGAAGGCAAACACGATTTTGCCACTGTTTCGGACAAAATCGGTGACATTACCTTAAAGCGCAAAACACCCTTCCACTGGTTCATAGGCTTTGCGATATTTTTCCTGATTGCCCAGATGCTTTTGGCGACAGTTACTTACCTTCTTCTAAAAGGCGTTGGAATCTGGGGAAACAATCAACCGGTCGGTTGGGCATTCGACATTATCAATTTCGTTTGGTGGATCGGTATCGGACATGCAGGAACTTTGATTTCTGCAATATTGCTGCTGCTTAATCAGAAATGGAGAACTTCAATTAACCGATTTGCCGAAGCAATGACACTGTTTGCAGTAGCCTGCGCTGGTCTTTTCCCCTTGCTTCACACTGGAAGACCTTGGCTTGCATACTGGCTCCTTCCTTATCCGAACACGATGGGAATGTGGCCTCAATTTCGTTCACCGCTGATGTGGGACGTCTTCGCGGTTTCAACTTACGCTACCGTCTCACTGCTTTTTTGGTATGTAGGCTTAATACCAGATTTTGCAACGCTTCGTGATCGTGCAAAAAGCAAAGTTTTCAAGATAATTTATGGAATCCTGTCATGGGGTTGGCGTGGTTCAGCTCGGCATTGGCATCGATATGAGATCGCTTATCTAATTCTGGCAGGGCTTTCAACACCATTAGTTCTCTCGGTTCACTCTATCGTTTCATTCGACTTCTCAGTTTCACAACTTCCAGGCTGGCATGCAACCATCTTTCCACCTTATTTCGTGGCCGGAGCCATATTTGCCGGATTTGCAATGGTTTTAATTTTGGCAATACCGCTTCGCCACCTTTACAACATGAAAGATTTCATTACGCTTGCTCACCTCGATTACATGGGCAAGGTGATGCTGGCTACAGGCTTAATTGTCTGCTACGGCTATGCTATGGAAGCCTTTTTCGGTTGGTATAGTGCTGCTCAATATGAATACTACATGATTTACAACCGAATCTGGGGTGGTCCTTATTGGTGGTTTTATTGGCTTTTAATTTTGTGTAACGGTCTTGCAATTCAACTGCTTTGGTTTAAGCGCTTTCGCCATAGTGAATTCTGGCTTTTTACGATTTCGGTAATTGTCAGTATAGGAATGTGGCTTGAAAGATTCGTTATAATCGTGGTCAGTTTGCATCGTGACTTTCTGCCATCTTCATGGGCAATGTATTCACCGACCATCTACGACTGGTCTATGTATCTCGGCACAATCGGTTTCTTCTTTACTTTGTTTTATCTGTTCGTGCGCTTCGTGCCGATAATCTCCATATTCGAGGTTAGAACCTTGTTGCCTGAGGCACATGTTCACGGACATCATCAGGATTTCGAAGAAATAGTAAACGAAGTCGAGATAGAAAAAATTGATAAACCTTAAGGCTGTTTTGAGGTTTGCCCGCAATCAAAATTCAAGGCTTCTCACCCAAGCCTTTTGATTGCCTGCAACCCAAAGCAGCCGCCAGTTGCGGAGGAAAAGTTATGAGCGAAAAGAAACTTTACGGAATAATGGCCGAATTCGATACCCCGACTGAATTGGTTGATGCAGCAAGAAAAGTGCGTGAAGCTGGTTATACGAAAACAGACGCTTTTTCGCCTTTTCCAATACACGAGATTGACGAGGCTTTAGGCATTCGTCGTTCAATTCTACCGTTTCTGGTTTTCGGCGGAGGCGTCTTAGGACTGCTCATAGGGCTGGGGTTGCAGTATTACACGCACGTTATTGACTATCCGATAATTGTTGGCGGAAGACCACACTTCAGTTTGCCTGCTTTTATTCCACCAGCTTATGAACTCACGATCTTGCTGGCCGCTTTTACGGCAGTTTTCGGAATGCTGTTTCTAAACGGATTGCCGATGCCTTACCATCCTGTTTTTAACGTTCCACGCTTCGCTTTGGCTTCAAGAAATAAGTTTTTCCTCTTGATTGAGAGTAAGGACCCGAAATTCAATTATGAAGAGACCAGAAAGTTTATGGAAAGCTTGAATCCACAGGAGGTCTTTGATGTTGAAGAATAAACTATACGGCTTTTTACTGATTACATTGCTACTTTTCGGCGCCAGCTGTCGCTATGACATGCAAGACCAACCGCGTTACGAAGTCTATGAAAAAAGCGATTTCTTCAATGATGGACGTGCTTCAAGAGATTTACCAGAAGGAACCATTGCTCGCGGTTTTTTGAGAGAAGATAAGGCTTTCTACACCGGTAAAAAGGAAGGTGTCACGAATGTCCAAGCACAAACTACAACCGATGCCAGCGGGAACACGGTCGTCATAACTTTCCCGGATGCGGTTGATGAATTTCCGGTTCCCGTAACGGAGGAACTGATAAACAGAGGGCAGGAACGCTACAACATTTATTGCAGCGTTTGCCATGGTCCGACAGGAAACGGCGATGGAATGATCGTAAGACGTGGATACCCGAAACCATCTACTTACCATGACGACCGTTTGAGAAACGCTCCTGTTGGGCATTTCTACGATGTCATAACGAACGGATGGGGACGCATGAACGGTTATGCAGCGCAAATTCCGGTAGCAGACCGTTGGGCAATAGTTGCGTATATTCGGGCTTTGCAAATCAAACAAAATCCTAACGACACGAAACCTTTGATAGCAGAATCCTCAAAGAAAGAAGAGCAGCTCACAAATTCGGATAAAACTGCTTCATTTACGAAAAGTGAACTGGCGAAAAATCAAAAAGGAGGCATGAAATGACACCACAAATTTCTTATGAAACTCCTAAAGAAGTTGAAAAATTCAGACAAATCGCTCTTGGTGTAGGTGGATTGGGAACAGTTGTTTTGATAATCGCAGCATTGGTTTCAACACCGATGAGAGAACAAGCACTACGTTCCTGGCTTCTAGGCTTTATTTTCTGGGCTGGAATCAGTATAGGATCGCTCGGAATTCTACTTTTGCAGTATTTAACGGGCGGAGCTTGGGGAGTAATAACCAGAAGAATACTTGAGGCAAGCTCGAGAACTCTTACTTTAGTCGCCATTATGTTCTTGCCAATGATGCTTGGTGCAACTTTCATTTACGAGTGGACACATCCAGCAAAAGATGAAACCTTAAAAAGGATACTGGAACATAGAGCACCTTACTTGAATCTTCCAGCATGGATTCTTAGAACCGTTGTTTATTTCGGTTTATGGTTTTTGATGGTTTATTTGCTCGACAAATGGTCGAAAAAGATGGATGAAACAGGTGATTGGCAATTTTTGAAAAAACTATCGCAATTCAGTGGTCCTGCAATGGTTTTTTACGTCTTGATAGTTACCTTTGCCGCAATTGACTGGATTCTGACACTGGACCCACACTTCTATTCGACAATCTGGGGATTTCTTTACGTGGCAGGATGGGGATTGAGTAGTTACGCATTCACTATAGCACTTCTGGCATGGCTTGCAGCTAGAGAGCCGATGAATCAAGTTGTTGGAAAAAGGCATTTTCACGATTTAGGAAAACTACTTTTGGCTTTCGTGATGCTTTGGGCCTACCTAAATTTTTCGCAATTTTTAATAATTTGGTCTGGAAACCTTCCAGAAGAAACTTTCTGGTATCTGGAAAGAATGGAAGGTGGTTGGGCAGCTATCGGAATCATTCTGATTACATTACATTTTGCTTTTCCGTTCGTGGTTTTGCTTTCTAGAGACATCAAAAGGAATTCAAAATTAATCGCTTCGGTAGCAATTTTCATATTGTTGATGCGATTTGTTGATTATTACTATACGATAGGTCCTGGACCACGTGTGAGCTTGCAAGGAGCAAAATTGGCACTGATGGAGTCACTAAGCTGGATGGATTTCGTTGCTCCTTTTGCAGTCGGTGGACTCTGGCTCTGGTATTTCTTTGGTGAACTTCAAAAAAGACCACTGCTCCCGATTAACGATCCCTTCTTGGAACCAGCAATAGAGCATGGAAGAAAACACTGAGGAGTTGTTTTATGGACGAAAAAGAAATAAAAGCTTTGGAAAGGGGATACGAAGAAAACCGAATCAGCTTAAAAGGGATTTTGATATTCAGTATCGGGCTGACGTTTTCGGTAGTTATTACTTTCGTGTTGATGTATATTTTAGAAGCTTACATGGAATCACAGGCTAGAGAAACCAAAGATGAAGTTAATCCCGTCAGACAGCAAATTTTAGAAAACAATCCGAATGCCTTCTTGCCACCTGAGCCTCGACTTCAAGCTGCACCTGGATATGGCGTTGACACCCCGACGGGAAGAGTCAGCCTTGAGCTGAAACCGCCACAGTCGGAATGGTGGACGCTGAAGGAAATATGGGAAGAAGAAATAAAAAACGGACAAGTTGATCCGAAAACAGGAACCGTAATTTCTTTGCCGATAGAAGAAGCTAAAAAGAGGCTTTTGCAAGAAGGTATTAAAGCTAGAAACGACGAGAAAGCAAAGGAAGAATTTGAACGTTCGCAAAGGATAATTTCTTATTCAAGCGGCGGACGCTTGGCTAATGAAATAAGAAAATAATGATGATGAAACTTGTGCAAATTTTGTTGGTTTTATTTGTCCTCGGAATGCTTACCAGCGGGCAAGGGCAACAGCATTATAATTCGCCTCTTTACGCTCCGCGTGAATACACGCCCGCTGAAAATCTTGGTATTCCGCAAATTCTCAAGGAAGTCGGAATAGAACAAAGGCTTGGTCAGCAAATTCCCCTGTATGTTGAATTTAAGGATGAAGAAGGAAAAATCGTCAGGCTCGAAAATTATTTCAACAAAAATAAGCCTGTGATTTTAGCGCTTGTTTATTACGAATGCCCGATGCTATGCAACGAGGTTTTAAACGGGCTTACGGGTTCATTGAAGGGTATTTCACTGAATGCTGGCAAGGATTTTGATGTAATTGCGATTAGTTTCAACGCAAAAGAGTTCGACATTCCAGAGCTAGCAAAAAACAAAAAGGCTTCTTACGTGAAACGTTACGACCGTGCAGGAACAGAGCAAGGTTGGCATTTTTTGACCGGAACACAAGACTCTATTGACAAAATAACCGATGCCATCGGGTTCAAATACCGATGGGATGAGAAAACCCAACAATTTGCACATGTGGGCGGCATAACGATTCTTACTCCCGATGGAAAAATCTCGAAGTATTTTTACGGGATTGACTATGCGCCACTAGATTTGAAATTGGCTTTAATCGAAGCATCAGAAGGAAGAGTTGGGAGTCTTGTTGATCAGCTTTTGCTTTACTGCTATCATTACGATCCTGCTACGGGAACATACGGATTTGCGATTCTTCGAGCGGTAAGAATCGCTGGGATTTTGACCCTGTTGGCAATAGTCGCAATGTTTTTATACTTCCGGAAAAGTAAATTAAAGTAATTTTTTTAGGGTTTAGAGGTTTTATGCAGCAGCAAAATTATTCATGGGTTCCATTGTTTCCAGAAAGAGCTTCCAGCTTTGCGTGGGAAGTTGATGCCCTTTATTTCTATTTGGTAGCTATCAGTGTGTTTTTCACCGTTTTGATAGTCGCCCTTATCTTTTACTTTGCAATTCGCTACCGTGAAAAAGAAAAATTCAAAAGCGGAGCCGAAATTCATGGCTCTCTTCTCTTGGAAACAACTTGGACGGCAATTCCGTTCGTGATTTCAATGACGATCTTTCTTGGTGGGGCAATTGTTTATTACAATCAATATCGCCCACCGAAGGATGCATTGGAAATATACGTTGTTGGGAAACAATGGATGTGGAAGATTCAACATCCAACGGGACAAAGAGAAATCAACGAGTTACACATACCGGTCAATACTAAGATAAAGCTCATAATGACAACAGAAGATGTGATACATGACTTTTACATCCCTGCGTTCCGCACGAAGGGAGATGTTGTTCCGGGACGATATACCACAATTTGGTTTGAAGCTACAAAGACCGGAAAATATCATCTCTATTGCGCTGAATACTGTGGGCTGAACCATTCAGGCATGGTTGGTTGGGTTTATGTTATGGAGAAAGAAGAATACGAAAGATGGCTTGCAGGTAATGTTTCAAACCAAACTCCTGTAGAAGTCGGTAAGGACCTTTTTGAAGCGAAATTAGGCTGTGCTTCTTGCCATCAGCAAAACGATCAAGGGCGCGGCCCAACACTTGTTGGGCTCTTCGGAAAGGAAGTGAAATTAAATAACGGGCAAAAGGTAACAGCCGACGAAGAGTATATTCGCAACTCGATCTTGAATCCACAAGGTCAGATTGTAGAAGGTTATCAGCCTATAATGCCGACCTTCAAAGGGCAAGTTACCGAAGAACAATTGGTTGCTTTAGTGGCTTATATCAAATCCCTCGGTACACAGCCACAAAGCAACGCCACTGTGATGACCGCAAGCAGATAAAGAGGAAAGGAGAGGATTTATGGAAAACATCAAGGCAATCGAAACTAGAGAAACAAAGGTCAATTACTTGAACAATGGCTATAGCATCTGGTCATGGCTTTTTACGAAAGATCATAAGCGAATAGCCATAATGTATCTGATTTCAGTCTCGGTATTTTTCCTGATCGGCGGGCTTTATGCGGCAGCTATTCGCTTAGAATTGCTGACACCGCAAAGCGATCTTTTTGAAACGGGCACCTACAATAAGATTTTCACACATCACGGAATCATGATGGTTTTCTTCTTCCTGATCCCCGCCATACCTGCCACTTTGGGAAACTTCATGATCCCGATAATGATAGGTGCTAAGGATTTGGCATTTCCACGAATTAACCTTTTGAGTCTTTATATCTACTGGCTTGGCGGAATTATAACTCTGTGGGCGCTAATCAAAGGCGGCGTTGACACAGGATGGACTTTTTACACGCCTTATTCAACGACGTTTTCAAACGGCTACGTAGTTTTGGCAGGCTTGGGGATTTTCATCAACGGTTTTTCTTCGATTCTAACAGGGCTAAACTTTATTGTAACAATACACACAATGCGGGCTCCCGGAATGACATGGTTTAGGTTACCGCTTTTCGTCTGGGCTCATTATGCGACAAGCCTTGTGATGATTTTGGGGACGCCCGTAGTAGCAATTACCATTCTTCTTGTTGCTGTAGAAAGAATTGCAAGGATAGGAATTTTCGATCCGTCAATAGGCGGTGACCCTATCTTGTTTCAACATCTCTTCTGGTTCTACTCGCATCCAGCCGTTTATATAATGATTTTGCCCAGCATGGGGGTTATTTCTGAGCTAATTGCAAATTTTTCGAGAAAAAGGATTTTTGGTTATGAATTCATAGCTTTCTCTTCAATAGCGATTGCTGTTTTCGGATTTTTGGTTTGGGGACATCACATGTTCGTAAGTGGTCAGTCCATCTACGCCGGGCTTGTCTTTTCATTTTTGACTATGGTTGTCGCCGTTCCTTCGGCTATCAAAGTTTTCAACTGGACAGCAACACTTTACAAAGGACAGATTTCATACGATACACCGATGTTGTATGCACTTGGATTCATCGGATTGTTTCTAATAGGTGGATTGACCGGGCTTTTCTTAGGCTCAATAGGGCTTAATGTCCATTTGACGGATACATACTTCGTTGTTGCTCACTTCCATTATGTAATGGTCGGTGGAACCGTGCTTGGTTATTTAGGAGGGTTGCATTATTGGTGGCCCAAGATGACCGGCAAAATGTATTCTGAGTTTTGGGGGAAGATTTCGGCAATGCTCATCTTTGTTGGATTCAATTTGACTTTCTTCCCGCAATTTATACTTGGTTATTTGGGAATGCCACGACGCTATGCCGCCTATCCACCTGAACTTCAGGTTTTGAATATCTTTTCAACTGCGGGCGCATCAGTGCTTGGCGTTGGCTTGGTTTTGCCGGTGATTTATCTGACGCTATCGTTAGTCTTAGGCAAGAAAGCTTCTGCGAATCCTTGGCTTTTGCCGGGACTTGAATGGAGAACTTCATCTCCACCACCAACAGAAAACTTTGAGGAAACACCAGTGGTTACTTGGGAAGCCTACGAATTCAGCGAAGATAACGGCTTGGACATCGAAAAAGCCAAGCAAGAATTAGCCACGGCTTGAGCTATGAGCCGTTTCTATAAAGACAAGAAACGGCTCATGATAACTTCATAAAACAAAAAATCTTTCAGTTTTTCGGTTTTAAGATAAAATCTGTGATTTTTTTGGTAAACAAGTATGGCAGACACTCATAAACATTATCATCAACCGGGACTTCAGCATCAATTTGAGAACATGGAGCAACAGCAAGAGTCCGCAACAATCGGAATGTGGATGTTTCTCGTGCAGGAAATAATGTTCTTCGGCGGACTCTTTACCGTTTATCTTGTTTTTCGCTCACGGTATCCGATGGCTTTTGCCGCAGGAAGTAATCATTTGGATGCTTTTTTGGGCGGTTTGAATACGTTAGTGCTGATTGTCAGCAGTTTTACGATGGCTTTAACGGTTTACTACGCTCAAAAGAGCAACCGAACAATGCAGGTTGTAATGATCTTGCTGACGATGTTTTTCGGCTCGGTATTTTTGGGGGTGAAGGTTATCGAATACGGCGATAAATACAACCATGGATTGATTCCAGTAAGCGGTTGGAACAAAAAAACGCCGATTCAACCAGAAATAGCTAAATCCTCAGATAGCCTAATTGAAACAAAAGTCTCGGCCAAAGAAACTATTCACGCCGATGAAGGCACTCATAGCGAAAAAAGCCAAGTAGGTCATGATAGCCATCATGAAAAGCCTTACTACAATCCCACTGGCGAATTCCAGTGGAACTATGGTGGCGAAGACCTGGTTATGATGGCGAAGGAAGCAGGTTATTTGACAGAAGCCGAGAAAATAGGCTATTTTGATCCGATAACTAAAGAATTTGACCCAAACAGATTTCGTGACAAGGTTAGAATTTTTTACTGGATTTACTTTGCTATGACAGGGCTTCATGCTCTTCACATGGTTGTTGGTTTGATGATAATGTCATGGCTTCTGCTCAAGGCTATTCAAGGAACTTTTTCGGCGGAATACTATTCGCCTGTAGAAATTTCAGGACTTTATTGGCATTTTGTTGATATTGTCTGGATTTTCTTATTTCCTCTACTTTATCTACTCGGGAGACATTTCTTACATGGAGGTGGACATTGATGGCTAAACAAAACGGGAAAAAACATGAGTATCATGAAGAGCATTTGCACATAGGTATTCCTGGATATTTTCTAGTATTCTTAGCTTTGGTTGTTGGAACGATTATAACTTATGTCGTTGCTTTAAAAGATCTGGACTGGATCTTCCCAGGAGCTAATACCTTGGTAGCATTATCAATAGCATTCGCAAAAATGTCTCTCGTTGTTCTTTATTTTATGCACGTCAGATGGCAGTCTAATTTGATATGGCTGACTGCACTGGGTGGTTTCTTCTGGCTCGCAATAATGTTTGCTTTCACCATGCAAGATTATCTAACACGTTCAGTTATAGGTAGATAATCGGAACAATTGTTTGAGATAATTTTGCTAAGACTCAATTAGGAAGCTAAAATATCCGCTTTCTGGCGACTTAGTCCGAAATACACATTTGGCTCCTGCTAGTTTATCATCAAAAATTGTTAATTCAATTCAAAACATAAAGCTTCCCTCCAAAGATTTATCAGTAGCTTTTGTGGTGAAGTAATTTTTTGTCCTATCTGCAGACCGGAAAAATGCTTTTTCATCTGTCATTTTGAGAGAGTTTTAGGAGCGTGTTATTATCGTTGTTTGCGAATAACTGTTCCGGCAGTGTTCTAGGTGTAGGACAACACGAATGCTTATTTTGAACATCTGAGAAAATGAAAAATTTTATTTTTGTGCTTCTAGTAGCATTTGTTCTTAGTGCCTGTCTTTCTCCCAAAGAGAAGGTTCAGCGTCCGACTCTTTTAAGGACTGAAAACGCTACAAAGGAACGGCTTTTGGCTGAGATAAGTCGTTTTGCGCAGATAAATTCGATGCGGGCTAAGATGGATTTGAAATTTGAGGACAATTCATTTGCCGAAATGGGCATAAGTGAAAAATACAAATCTGCTGATGGTGAAGTAGTTGTTCAGCGTCCGGCAAACATCCTCTTGAAAGTGCAGATACCGGTTCTAAAAACCGATGTAGCGCAGATGACGTCGGATGGAACAAGATTTTGCGTGGCAATTCTAAATGACGGTGGCGATGGCAGATATAGAAGATTTGTCTGTGGTTCAAATGACAAAGATTATTCACCACTTCAAAGAGAAATCCAGAATCTTGAAAATGGAAATTCAAAAATCCTAAAGCAAAGTATAAACGCTTTTGCAAATCTTCGCCCGCAACATTTTACCGAAGCAATTTTAATGCGCCCAATAAGCGATGAAAACATTTACATCCAAAGCGAGATATTTCAAGAAGAATTTGACTTGAATACCGAGAAAAGATCGCCTTTACGCTGGGTCTTGCGAGGATATTATCTTCTGGACGAGTTGAAAAGAGACACCGACGGTAGCCTGAAAATTCTGCGTCGCTTTTGGTTTGATCGTGTTGGTGGAATAAGGCTGGCGAGACAGCAGATTTTCAATCAGCAAGGTCAGTTAGAAACCGATATAGTCTATGGCAAAGAAGGCAATCTTTCGGACCAATATACCAATTTGCCGTTAAGAATCGAAGTTACTAGACCAAAAGAAAGATACAAAATGAGTTTGACTTACCAAGATCCAACAGGAGTTTCAATCGGGCGAACTTACCCACAAACAGCTTTTGAGCTTTCGAATCGTTGGAATTTACCTGAAATCGATCTTGATAAAAAATTGGCCGAAATGCAGGCAGAAAAGAATAGAAATCGGTGATGAAAGTCATTCTGGAAACAATAAACTTAAAAAAGAGTTTCAAAGTAGGAAAAATCGAAAATCCTGTTTTACGTGGTATTTCGCTTCAGGTAAAAAAAGGTGAATTTGTAGCAATCATGGGACCTTCAGGTTGTGGTAAATCAACTCTACTACACATAATGGGCGGGCTTTTGACACCTACAAGTGGCGAGGTCTTAATTGAAGGTGAAAATATATCTTCCATGCCTGATGCTAAAAGAACCGAAGTGAGAAGAAAAAAAATCGGTTTCGTATTTCAAAGGTTCAATCTCTTCCCAACTTTAACAGCTGAGGGCAATCTGAAGTTAGCCGAAAGGATTTACAGCGGAAATGGTGGAAACAGTGCAAGAAGGCATGAAATTTTGAAACTCTTACAGTTAGAGGACAAAATGCACCATAAGCCTTCAGAACTATCGGGAGGTGAACAACAAAGAGTGGCTTTGGCACGTGCAATTATAAACAATCCCGCAATAATTTTAGCCGATGAACCAACTGGGAATCTGGACTCAGAAAATTCCGCAATTGTTTTGGAGATGTTCAAAAAACTCAACAGCCACTTCGGGCAAACAATCGTCATGATAACGCATAATCCCGAAGCAGCGGCTGTTTGCCATCGGATAATTTACATGCGAGATGGAATAATTCTCGGCGAAAAAATCAATTGATTTGTCAAATTTGCTATTCTGCAGATTTTGCAGATCAAATTGTTTCTTGTAGCTACTTTTCCATTACGATTGTCTGGCAGCATAAGCGTTTTGGTAAACGACAATTTATGAAGGTTTTGAAAAAGATAATTCTTTGGGAATACAAAAGAGGCACATGGCAATACGATGTTCTTTGCTTTTTGATTATTGCCTTTATTTTCCTTACACCGAAAAGCTGGTTTGAAAAAGAACCGAAAACACTGCCAGTCACCACACGTCTTTTGATCAAAAGTGAGGATTTCATGCAAACAAAAGAGCAAATTCAACAAATAGTCCGTGAAATCAGCGGAAATCCGAATGCTCAAGTCATAAGCTGGAAAGAAAGACGGAATGAAAAAGGTGAAGTGTTTTACGAAATTGAGATAAGATAGTTTTTGACAGAAATATATGACAAAAAATTTCGTCAAATTCGTTCCTGCAATTTTTATCTAGTTTATTTTCTTCGGTTTCCATGAGGACTTATAAGCTATGTTAAAAAAGGCGATTGTTTTGTGTTTTGTTTTTTTCTTTTTGGGTTCGACAAGTAAAGTAAAACCACAACTTCTTCTAAGAGAAATTCTCAAGCGCATGGATGAGCATCACAAAGCTCTTACATCGCTTCAAGCTAATGTTTTGATGGAAAAATATAACTCTCAACTTGATGAAACTGATGTAATGGAAGGAATTGTGAAATATCTTCCTAAAACATCGAAACGGACAATGTACGTAAGACTTGACTGGACAAAGCCCGTTGTCGAACAAATTTCCGTAATCGGCAATGCTTACACCTTGTATCGTCCAAGACTTAACCAAGTTTATATCGGCAAAACCGATGATGCAAAAAACAATGCGAAAGTAGGTAATGCTTTAGCTTTTATGAGCATGTCGAAAGAGGAGCTAAAAGCTAACTACACGGTTAATTATCTCGGAAAAGAGAAACTAAAAGATGGCATTGAAACATGGCATCTTGAATTGATACCGAAAAAAACTTCAAGCTATAAAGCTGCTTATCTTTGGGTTGACGTTGACGGAATGCCTAGACAAGCCAGAGTGGTCGAAAATAATGGTGATAACACAACCGTTTTGCTCTACAACATTCAGAAAAACGTTACATTGAAAGGTTCAGATTTTGAAATTCAGTATCCGAAGAACGCAAAGCTGATCAAAGGCTGATTTTGGTTTCATTTGAAGAAATTTTATAATTTTTCGTAAATATGCCTAAATCAAGCGGATGGAGTCGGTTTTTGCGTGGCGTTAAGCACACAATTCGGGCCTTCGTCTCAACGAAGCATCCCGTTCTGGTTCACATTGTTCCTATTAGGCGATGCAATCTGTCATGCGCCTATTGCAACGAATACGACAAAACGAGTGAACCTGTGCCGATTGATGAGATGATTAGAAGAATAGATAAATTAGCTGAATTCGGCACTTCCGTTGTGACGATAAGTGGGGGAGAACCGATGTTACATCCGCAAATTTACGACATCATAAAGCGCATTCGTTATCATGGAATGATTGCTGGCTTGATCTCAAACGGATATTACTTCCAACCCGAAAAAATCATTAAACTCAACGAAGCCGGATTAGACTATCTGCAAATCTCGATTGATAACATTAATCCAGATGACGTTTCAAAAAAGAGCCTGAAAGTTTTGGACAAGAAATTGATTAACCTGCGCAAATATGCGAAATTCAAGGTCAACATCAATTCGGTAATCGGGAGCGGAGTTAAAAATCCCGAAGATGCACTGATAATTGCGAAAAGAGCTAGAGAATTAGGTTTTTCTTCAACCGTAGGCGTCATTCACGATTCAATGGGGCTTTTGAGACCGCTAAGCGAGCGTGAAAAAGAAGTTTACAGGCAAATAAAAGCACTTGGGACAAGAAGCTATGCCAGATGGAATTGGTTTCAAGACTATTTGGTTGAGGGCAAGGAATATAGATGGCGTTGCCGTGCTGGAGCGCGTTACCTTTACATTTGCGAAGACGGTTTAGTTCATTGGTGTTCGCAACAGCGTGGAACCCCGGGGGTCTCGATTTATGAATACACACGCGAGGACATGGAAAGAGAATACATTACCGAAAAATGGTGTGCTCCAACTTGCACGATTCAATGTGTCCATCAGGTTGGATACCTAGATGCCTGGCGCGACCCCCAAATCCCACCAGACCAATACCACAAATACAAAACCAAGAGAATAAAAAAGGAAACTATAGCAAAAGTCCTGAAAGCAGAGTAGCCTCAAACATAGAGCTATTCTTCACATCAGCAAAATGTTGCTTCATATTGTAAGGAAACTGAAAGTCCTGAAAATCATCTGTTTTACCTAGTTAGGCAAAACCAAACCTTTTAGATTGTCAGAGTGCCGAATCGAATTGGGTAATACCAAAGCCGAAACAGAAGAATTTTCTAGAGAGCTAAATCACCAAGAGAAATTCTCAGAAAGTCACGTTGCTTGCAAAAAAGACAGGCGAAGCGACGTGGGAGTGTGCCGCGCCTGTCACTTCGTGGTTACTGTCCTCACCCCAGCAACCACATGAGACGGAGGATCCACCAACCGTCTCGGTTAATTTTAATATAACAAACTTTTCACTTTTCTTTCAAGTCAAAAGACATCCTCAAAACAACTGAGAAAATTAATCTCCCAATTTTGTCAAAGTGAGCGAGCTACAAAATGATTCGATAATAAATTCTTACAGAATAAGAAATCTTTTCAGGGGAAAAAGCCGATAAAAACGGAGCAGAAGAAACATGAAAACCGTAGCTTTATTATCAATAAAAATCGCCAGCGCTTTTGTTTAAGAAAAGAACTACAGCACAGGCAGATTTTTTGAGAAATCTATCTCGACAAAAATGAAAAAGCATACAGTCGATTTTCATCAGCCGAGTAAAGCAAGTTTTCATCTACGATAAACCTCTGGTCAGGCTCAGAAACGATGATAAATCGCTCATCCTTTCCCGTGTTAACATTAACTCCAATAAGCCCTCTGCGATTAAAAGGTTTTGGTAAGTCGGTATAGAAATACATATATTTTTCTCTGATTTCAGATAGCTTTTGACGATTCAAGAAATAGTCGGAAAGCCGCTCAAGTCTTTTTACGGGATCGAGTTTGCCTAGGAAAGTCTCTTTCAAATCGTCGTTTGAGGTTGCTTTTGGAGCGATACCGACGCGAATCGCCGAAGGGCTTACTATTCTCATTCTACTCGAAAATAAATCAGGTGTTCGAGCGGCAATTCCAAAAACCGTTATTTGACCTGGCAAAAAGTTTTTCGTTGAAGCAAGCGTTGTTAAATCGAATGAAGAAAAGCGCCATCTAATTCCAGACCAACGCCCGCCCAAAACGGAGCTTATTGCCGAATTGCTTGCAAAGTTCAAAGACGAAGTTACCAGACTGCCATATCGGAAATAAAGAGCCACTGCTCGCAAAGCAATTCCTACAATTGTGCGGAAGATTCCGCGTGATGGCGGTTTGTGTTTAACACGCCAAACCTGAATTCCTACAGTATTTTTGTTTTTTGCTTCAGATAAAGCAGACCGAGCTGAAGAATTTGCTTTTGCTATGTCGAAAGCGGCGATTTCATCACTCCCACCAACTATGGCTTGATTTTTATCATTTATCAAAACGAACTGTGCCTGCTCGACTTTGTGTTCAAATCTGAAAAGTTTTTTTCCGCTCAATGCGTCAAGTGCGATCAAATCGTCTTTGTCTGCAATTAAAATCGTATTTGCATCGGCGAAAACGAAATTTGTCATTCCCTTGTCTGCGCCTTCATATCGCCACAGTATCTTCCCGTTTCTTGTGTCAATAGCAGAAACACCGAAAGGTCCCTTTTCTTCTGCTTTACCGTCTTTTATGCGCGTGAAACGTCCACCAGTTCTGACATACAGGATGTTTCCGATAACCAACATTTCTGAAGTTACACCTAAATCTTTTGCTTCCCATTCTACTCTGAAATTCTTGCGATCTATGGCGCGCACCTTTCCCCTGCCTGAAACGTAAAGATATTTTTCATCGAAAACCGGATCGGCTTCCGTCAAACAGAGTCCGCTTTCATTGACTTTGAATTTATCCCGTTTGCGCTCATCTCCGCTTTGAATATCGTATGAAGTAATGCCTTCGTAGAAAAGATAAAGCCTACCGTCCAACATCAACGGCGGTCTGTAATTATCAAGCGTAAAAGGGACTTGAGAACCGAAATCAAAGCGTGAAGGCATCATTTGCACACTTGACGAAAGTTCTTTTTTCCAGAGCTCTTTGCCGTCAGAAAGGCGAAAGACATGGATGATGGGCTTTCTTTCAATTTGTTCACCGACTTTCCCGAATGCCTTCTTGACCGAAACAACCGCAACTAAACTAGTGTCTGACACCAGCTGCATCACATCTCCTTTAATTTTGTCCGATAACCAAAGACGCTCTCCTGAAAGCAAATCAACGGCTTCGAGTCTGGATTTCTCGCCTCTGTCCAGTGAAATTAAAATCAAATCGGTGTTGGGGATAGGCACAATAGCGGTTTCGCCCAGGTTTGGAATACTCCTTCGCCAGAGTTTTTCTCCTGTCTTAGAGTCCAAAGCATAAAGCGAATTTTCTGTTCCCACCAAAAGAACGCCGAAATCTGTCGCTTGATAGAACTGGATTTTGGAATCAAGAGTTACTTCCCATACGGATTGTGAATTTGCAGAAGAAAAACTTAAAAGCCAAAATACAACAAGAAACAAAAACCTAACTAATTTCATGTTGTTTATTTTACCTAAATTGTCTGTTTTTCTTAATGTTTTGCTTTTAAGGATATCACCGATTTTCAAAGGTTATTTCAGCAATGAAATTGTTATCAGCCGAGTCAAAGTGAATGTGACGGCAACAGACAGAATCGTTGTGAGATCGTTATCAATTAAGCCAGACTAATCAGCTTTCTCAGCACAACTTCGCTCATTTCTTTCATCGGAGTTTCTAGCCCTGTCCAAATTCTTTGTTGTTCAACTGCTTGAGCTATCAACATTGCTAAACCACCTATTTTTGGGACCTGAGCTTCATCTGCTTCTTTCATCAGCTTTGTCTGAAAAGGATTATAAACTAAATCGTAAACCAGCTTCAGTTTTTTCATTTGCTCAGCATCTAAAACGGACTGATTTTCAAATTCGCCTTTCGTTCCAAGAGGTGTCGCATTAACCAAAATATCAAAATCTTCCAGTGGACTTTTTGTCATAGGGCGTAATCCAACTTCAAACTCATCGCACAACGCTTTGGCTTTCTCTAAGTTTCGTGCAAAGATAACAACCTCAGCATTGTGTTTTTTGAGCGCATAAATACAGGCTCTAGAGGCTCCACCCGCTCCAAAAACGGCCACTCTCGCACCTTTCAAATCGCCGTATAGATTTAGCAAGGGTTCAATAAAACCCTTGTAGTCGGTATTGAAGCCTTTCAAACGATTGCCTTCAATTTTGACAGTGTTTACAGCTCCGATTTTGCAGGCAGTTGAATCGATTTCATCAAGATACTCGATTATTGTTTCTTTGTGAGGATTTGTTACGGCAAACCCTTTGAAATTGAGTTCGATTTCCCTGGTTTCCTTTACCATTCGGCGCATAAATTCGCTGAGGTTTTTGACTTGCATCGGAATAAAGACTGAGTCCAAACCATGATGGCGAAAAGCTATGTTATGCATGTAAGGTGACATTGAGTATTCGGTGTCACCTGCTATGACTGCATAAACATCAGTTTCTTTACTGAGCTGTTTGACTCGGTAAATTTCCGTCAAATCGGAGACCGTGAGTTGTCCGGGAGCAGTTTTTCTGGCTTCGTCGGTTACAGCATAAGTTAAATAAGCTCCGTGTGCCAAACCTAAAATTCGAGTCCATTTTCCGCCCTCACCCATTGCAATCGGGATTAACTTCTTGCCTTCGGATACTGCTCTATCGAGTAATTTCCAAAGCTTTACGGCTTCTGTTGCCTCTTCAACATAAACTGCGATCTTGACAATCTCAGCCTTCTCACACAAGCTTTCATAGATTTTTTCAAGTTCTACTGCTTTCGTGTAGGAATGAAAAGACGCGATTTTGTTGAATTTGAATGAAAAAGCCTCTGGAAATAAATCAAATTCGCAATCCACCAAAATCTTTGTCTTGAATTTCAAATTTTCGAGTTTTCTCCAGAAATCAAGCCGTTCTTGCTTGCTGAGCAGGCGCTTTCCGCCTTGTTCTTCAGGTCTGTATGTCAAGATGAAACTGCCAGTAAGATTTGTCAAAAAATCCAAGTTCATTGAATTTTTGACACAATCCAACCTGAGCTCAATTATGTCTATGTTTTCTAATGAGTCAAATTGCCAATTATCTAAAGTATCGGTGCAAATTGATAAGCAAATTTCCCCGTTTTTCATAGAGTTTTACGGAGTTGATTCTCTGAGAACGAAACTCATTGACGCCAGAAGACAAACAATGACGGCAAGTGCAGAAGATACAACTATCGCCGTTTCAGAACCACTCTGCTCGATGGCGATAGCCGTGATTGCCCATGCTATCGGAAGCGGGTAAAAGTAATTTCTCAATTTCCAACAAACAAAAACTGCCAAAGCCGTAGTTACAAAAATTAGAACTGAAGCTACCGTTGAATCATTCAAAGGTGTGGGCTCAAATCCAATTGATTTCAACGCTACAGTTGCATTAACGACAGTTGCTACCGTGACCCAGCCAAAATAGATTGCAAAGGGAAACTTGACAAGCCAATAATCTAAAGAATTTTCCGTTTGAGTTAATTCTATGTTGATCAAAGCAAGCGAAATAAGCAGAAAAGTCATCACAACAAACGAGATGGCGATATTTTCCCAGCTCCATACGTAAAGCCAGAGAACATTAAACATACAGCTGAAAATATAAAGCAAGCGAATTTTATCGAATTTACCTGCCTGCGAAGGAAGAATTTGATAAATGCTGAATGCTATTAAACCAAGATAGATAAGTCCCCAGATTGAGAATGCATAATCCGCAGGTGTAAGTTTTGTCGGGTATTTGTCTGAAATTGCACCAGTTGCAGCTTTGCCAATTCGTCCAGATGCAGCCATCCAATTGAAAACTATTGTTCCAGCAGTTGCAACTAATACTAACAAAGCTTTGAGCATTTTTCTTTTCAATCAATAAAATCAGACTTTGAAATCATAATCTCAAAATTTGCTCTTGTTTGCAAAGAAAAATCTGGATGCCGATTTTCACATAAACAAAATTAAAAAGAAAAATGAGGTTGAATTTTGATAGAAAAAAGAAAGACCCGATAATCGAATTATGATTGTTCTTGTGCTTTTTGGTGTAGCTGTTACAGCACTTTGGATAGCCGCATTTTTTTGGACACTTTATCTTCTGAAGAATCTGAAACCTCTCGAAAGTCACAAGGGCTTCGAAGCAGACAAATCCGTGATGGTCTCGATAATTGTTCCTGCTCGAAATGAAGCAAATCGTGTTTTGGAAAAAAGTATCCTCTCAATGCTTGCGCAAGATTACAAAAATTTTGAAGTCATTGTTTTGAACGATTGCTCAACCGATAATACGGAAGAGATTCTACGAAGGATTCAAAGCTGCGATCCAAGGCTTGTGGTTATAAACGGAACTGAACCTGAAGAAGGTTGGCTCGGAAAACCGTTTGCACTTGAACAAGCCTTTCGTCATGCTCATGGAGAATGGATTTTGGCAACAGATGCAGACATAATTTTTGCGCCCAATGCACTTCAGACAGCAGTTCAGTATGCCAAAATCAACAATTTAGATGCCTTGACTCTAGCGCCGAAATTGATTTACGGCTCTTTCTGGGAGAAGCTTTTCTTGCCGATTTTTGCATGGTTTTGTTTGTTAGCGATGCCACCACACCGCGTCAACAATCCAAAACACAAAGAAGCTATGGGCATTGGCAATTTCTTCATGTTTAGACGCTCGGTTTTAGAGAAGCTGGGTGGTTTTTCTGTCGTAAAAAATGAAGTTGCAGAAGATTTAAGAATGGCTGAAGTTCTAAAAGAAAAAGGTTTTAGGTTTAGGATGGAATATGCTCCGGATTTGATCCAAACAAGAATGTATTCAAATCTAGGAGAAATCTGGGAAGGTTTTACTAAAAACTTATTCTCAGGTTTGAAGTTTTCTCTTTCAAAAGCCATTTTGGGTTCAGCTTCAATTTTGATTTTCGGAGTGACACCGATTTTGCTGGCTTTCGGCCTTGCTTTTTTCGGTTATAAAAATCTCGGAATTATCTTTTTCATAGCTTACGTTTTCCAGGTTATGACATTTACGCTCGTTCATCTCAGATGGCAGGGTAATTCACTGTATGCTTTTTTGTCACCTTTGGGATTGTTGATTTTTATGCTCATCTTGATTAACTCGGTTTTCAAAATCCTAAGCGGTGAAGGTGTTAGGTGGAAAGAGAGGAAAATTTACGAAAAAGACGGCGTAAGACCAATTATTCGCAAATAGAAATCATAACAAAATCAAAGACTCGAAATTGTCTACTATCGGAGTTTTCAAAATTGCCTTACTGGCTTGTTCAAGATAAAAGGCCTCAAACACTGACTGCCTCAGCTTCGCATATCTAACTTTTTCGCAGCTAATTTCTCGGTTAATTCTAGTGTTTTCCGATACTTGCTAGGCTCATCATTTTTAGGTTTTGCTACATTGCAAGCCCACCATCAACTTGGATAACCTGTCCTGTGATGTATCGTGCTGAATCAGAAAGTAGAAAACATGCGATTTCTGCAACTTCTCGAACATTGCCAAGCCTTCCAAGAGGAATCTGAGATAGGATTTTAGCTCGATATTCTGCATTCATTTCCTGTGCCATGTCCGTTTCGATAAGTCCCAGTGCTAAAGCATTGACGGTGATTTTCCTGCTGGCGACCTCCTTAGCCAAAGCTTTTGTCAGCCCGATCATCCCTGCCTTTGAAGCAGAATAGTTTGTTTGCCCAATCATACCGACAATTCCCGAAATTGAGGAGATATTCAAAATAGAACCACCATTTTCATTTCTCATCATCGGTCTGAGAACGGCTTTCGCAAAGTTCCATGCACCTTTCAAATTAGTGTCAATCACAGCGTCCCATTCTTCTTCTTTCATTCTCAAAATCAATTGATCTTTGGTGATGCCAGCGTTATTGACCAAAAAATCAATTGTGCCGAATTCTAACGTCGCCTGCTTGACAAACTCTGCTGCAGAATCTGTTTTTGCAACATCGCATTGAGCAACAAAGCATTTTACGCCCATAGAACATATTTCGGCTTTTAGTTTCTCAGCTTCTTCAACACTTTTTGCATAGTTGAAAGCCACATTTGCACCGCGTTTTGCAAGCTCCAACACAATCGCTCTACCGATGCCACGTGTGCCACCCGTCACAATTGCGGATTTTCCCGAAAATTGTTTCTCACTCATTTTTTTTACCTTACCCAAAACCGTAATATGCTTTTATACAAAATTTTCTTCAAATAACTCAAACTATCTTGTTTTTTATGAGAACCACTTTTCCGTTTTTTTTTGATTTTCAAGAAATTGAACTCGATATTTCAAAGGTTTTCAGTTAAATTATCTGCGTAAATCTCAAGGACCGCAATTTCGGGCGGGACCAAGAATCGAAAAGGCAAAATGCTTGTTCCGATGCCTGTTGTTACGAACATATCAACGCCGTTTTCTCTGATGTGACCGTAGGCATATTTTTGTCCGTAGCTCGAAGGAACAAATGGAGAGCCTATCAATGGTAACCAAAATTGTCCTCCGTGAGTATGCCCCGCTAAAATCAATCTGAGTTTTGGCGAAATCGCAAGTCTTTCGTCCGTAATAATTGGCAAAACATCAGGGCTGTGTTCCAAAACTATCAAATCGCCATCTGCTTCTGTCGGCTGTAGAATCTGCTTCCATTTTTGTGTTTTTGTCGCCCAATTTCCGAACTTTGTATGGTCTTCCAGTCCGAAAATCCTAAATTTCTGTCCGTTTTTTTCGAGCGTTACGACTTCATTTTCGAGAAACCTTATTCCAACTTTCTCAAATTCGCTTCGCAAATTGTTTTCTGCCCAAAAGTCCCAATTCCCGAACACAGCATAAACACCAAGTTTCGCTCGCAAGCCTTTTAGGTTTTCGGCTATCGTAGGAATGGGCATTTCAAAAATTTGAAAATTCTTCTTACTCGGCGAAACAAAATCACCCAATATGACTATCAAATCGGGTTCCTCGTTGTTGGTTTTCTCAACAATTTCCCGCAAACGCTCTTCCGTGACATAATTTGAACCAGCATGAATATCACTAATTAAAGCTATCTTTAAGCCGTTCAGTTGCGGATTCCAGTTTCTAACTCTCAATTCACGATGGCGAACGATCAACTTTCTTGGCTCGATGTAATAAGCATAAAACGCACAACTTGCAAGCAGAAAAGCCAAGATACTGAACAAAACTATCAATCTCTTTATCGGTTTCATTCAAAAATCTCTTTCTGTCAAGCATCCATTTCTCACCGCGAAACCATTTCTGATTTGATGTTAAACCAGCTAAACACAATAAAAAAGAAACGAAACAAAAATGTGCTTCTTGATTATTTTTCAGCAAATCTATTCACGAGGCTTATACTATTTTGGAATTGCCGAAATACTCTTTCCAACGCTTATCTACGAGTTTTGCTATATCTTCTCTGACTTCAACCTCTTTTGGATACCAAGGTTTCATTCGTGCATCAATCACAATTGGCGGCAAATAGCATACATGATTATGTTTCAGCCAAATTTCCCTTGCATAAACGTCGGTTGAAGGATTAAACCTAGTCCATGTTGCCCATAAAAACTGGCCAGTAGAATCGGCATATTCAATTCTGTCATGTAGAACAATGATTTGAAATTCCTTGAATTCATCAGCCTTTGCAACTCTTTCAGGCAGGGTTTTATCGTCGCTATATTTCACCGTCTGCAAAACCAAACAACCACCGCAAAACACTTTTGCCTTTTCGACCCCAACAGGAAGCGATGTAATTCCCGTAAGTTCTCTTTTCAAATCACGCCTTTTATCTCCAACACCGATTAGCATCGCCTTAGAACCTAAATTTACGGTGCCAGAAGCGTAATCGAGCGTATCGAACGAAGTTCGGTCGAATATAAAAAAGTCACTTTCCCAGTTGACCCTCTCTAGGATGTATTCAAAAAGTGCCTTAAAATTCCTCAAATCTTGCGGTTTATCGGTTAAAAGCAGGAACTTTGTTAGTGCGAGTTGACCTTCTCCGAGTATTCTAAATCCTGCCGAAATTGCTTCTCGCGCATATCGCTCTCTGACAACAGCCGCAGCTAAGCTATGGAAGCCAGTTTCTCCGTAGCTCCATAGATCCAACACCGAAGGCATCACTAAGGGAAACAAAGGCGATAAAAGTTCTTGTAAATAATCTCCGATGAAAAAATCTTCTTGTCTTGGTTTCCCAACGACCGTTGCTGGATAAATTGCATCCTTACGATGAAAAACCGCTTCGACTTCAAAAACCGGATAATCGTGTTTGAGCGAATAATAGCCGTAATGATCGCCGAAAGGTCCCTCAGGACGCCTTTTGTAAGGCGGAACTTTCCCGCATATTGCAAATTCAGCTTCTGCAATCAGGCGATGATGATTTTTGAGCGGATTTTCGACGATTTCTATTCTGCTATCAGCAAGTAGCGAAGCCAACATCAATTCAGGAACATTTTCAGGTAAGGGGGCAATCGCTGACAAAATCAATGCAGGTGGACCTCCCAGAAATACGGTCATCGGCAAATCCTGATTGAGTTGTTCTGCCTCATAGTAATGAAATCCACCGCCTTTGCCTATTTGCCAATGGATTCCAGTGGTGCGAGCATCATACCGCTGGATTCGATACATACCTAGATTGTGCTTTCCTGTTATCGGACTTTCTGTATAAACAAGCGGTAAGGTAATAAAATGTCCGCCGTCTTCATGCCAGAGTTGTAAAAGCGGTAATTTCTCTAAATCCGTTGGGGTTTGTCTTACTTCCAAAATAGGTGCTTTTCTTGTTTTCTTCAAACCGAATTTCAAAGCTGAAAAAATAACATCTCTATATTGCCACAGAATACTAGGTTTCGGTGGCAACGCTTCTTTTACCATTTCAACAGCACGTCGGACGAATTCTTGTGGTTTCTTGCCGAAGGCAAGCTCAATTCTTTTTACCGTTCCGAAGAGATTCGTAACAACAGGAAAATCAGAGCCTTTGACATTCTTGAAAAAAAGTGCTTTGCCGTGTTGTTGGATTATCCGACGATGTATTTCTGCGATCTCAAGGTAAGGATCAACAAGAGCATTGACCTCAATTAGCTCATTTTCTTGTCTTAAAGTTTCCAAAAACGAACGAAGATTTCGATGCATCTGTTTTAAAAACTCAGTCGGCTACGAGTTCTTCTAGGTTCAGTCCGTCTGCCCTAACAATTTTTATTTTCGCCGATGCGAATCTTTTCGATAAGTCATGCTTTATTTTTTCATAATCGCCGACAATTATTACTTTTCCGTGAACAAGAAAATTGGAGGCAAAACCTCTGATTTGCCAGCTACTTACAGCTTCAACTTCTTGAAGGTAAGAATTGATTTCTTTTGTCGGAACCCCGAACGTATAAAGCTCAGCTAAAGCATTTGCCAACTGAAAATTAGTTTCCGTGTTACGGCTGAATGATCCGATTAATGCAGCTTTACGTGGTTTTATTTCTTCGCTTGAAACTTCCTGTTCTGAAAGTTTCTTTATTTCGCTCAAAATCAACTCGGCAACTTCGGCTGCTGATTCATTTTTCGTTTGCGCGCGTGCAAAAAAATTTGCTTTTGTTTTTCGCCATGAGAAATTACTTCCTGCGCCGTAGCTTAGTCCTCGTTTGATTCTTATTTCCTGATTAAGTCTTGCCGAATACCCACCACCGAGAATCGAATTCAATACGCTTGCTTCAAAATATCTTTTTCTATCATCCCTGCGAATACCCGATATTTCCTTTGTGTAGGTAACCGCTGCTTGTCCCGAATTCGGCAAATCAATGACCAGAATTTCAAAGCCATTTTCTCGTTTGTTCGATTGCAATTTAGCTTCAGCTTCTTCGGAAGCCTTATTTTTCCAGTTCCCGAAAAATTTACGTGCCAAGATTTCTGCTCTTTGCAAAGAAATATCGCCGACGAAAATCAACACAGCCTTTTCAGGGGCAAAAGCCCTTTTGTAAAATGAAACGATATTTTCCCTGCTGATGTTCTTGAGGCTTTCAGGTGTTCCCAAAACCGGATGCTCGCCATAAGAATAGACACTTGCGACATAACTTGCAAGAAAACCAGGTTGACGCAAGTTGTAGGATAGATTGTCCTGAATCTGCGTTTTCAGGATATTTATTTCTTTTTGAGGAAATTTTGGGTTAAGCAAAACATCTGCCATGATGCTCATTGCAGATGCAAGTTTATCGCTTGGAATGCTGAGACTGATGTAAGATCTGTTCCAGTCCGCACCTGAAACTAACGTTCCACCTAGAAATTCTATGTCTTCGGCGATTTTAGTCGCACTGCGTGTCTTCGTTCCTTTCGTCAGAAGCGATGCTGTAAGATTGGCAAGCCCCGCCCTTTTTAAATCTTCTTTTGAGGCTCCATCGCCGATTAAAAAATAAACTGCAACCAGCGGAACATTTTTCCTTTCGACTACGGTGATTGTTAAGTCGTTCGATAGCTTCTTTTCCCTTACAGACGGAATTCTTATTGGTTTCGGCGGAGCTGGTGCTGGTGGTGTTTCTTGTTGTGCCATAGCTTGAAAAAACCAAGAAAACAAAACGCAAAAAAACAATACTGATTTTAGCCACGAAAAACAAAAGACCTTAAGAAAACGGAGTAATTCTAATCGCAAAGAAAAGGTGGTGCAAAAGGCAGAAGAATTGCTTACCAAAATCTTTTCTAAGCTTCTTTTGCGCTTAAAGGCGATTTTTGATTGAAGACTTGTTTGGTTCAATTGAAAATAGTGCAAATCTCTCATTTTTTCTTCTCTTCTTCTTGCAAATAATGAATCACAACTCTATTTGTTTCGGTGAAATACTTGTTCATGACCCTTTTGATGTCAGCTGGTGTTACGGCTTCGATTTTTTGAATTTCTTGATTTACAGCATTTGGATCATCGTAGAATACGACGGCCTTTTCGATTGCGAAAGCTTTTCCATTATTTGTTTCGATTTCCTGCAGAAACGATGAAATCATCTGATTTTTCGCTTTTCTAAGTTCTCTTGCAGAAACACCTTTTTCTTGGATTTTCTTTAGCTCTGCAAGAAGTGCTTTTTCGAGTTCGTCAGCTCGTTTGCCTTCAGAAGCAATTGCGTAAAAGACCAGAAGTCCTTTGTCAACTCTTATGTCTGCGTCGAAACCGGCTTCCTGCGCTAATTGTTGCTTGTAAACAAGAGATTGATAAAGCCTTGAGCTTTCGCCTTGTGAGAGTATGATTTCTGCCAACCTCAATGCAGGCACATCTTCACTTTTTGAAGGCGGCGCCAGATAGGTTATCGCAACTGCAGGAAACGGAACATTTGGAGCGGTTTTCACGTATCTTTGTTCTTGTTTTCTTTCTGGTTCGACGACGTTAACACGCGGAATTTCACTTTCAGGTTTTGGAATTCTGCCGAAGTATTTGTCAATCCAAAAATCCAATTTTTCTTGTTCAAAATCACCTACGACTATCAAAACCGCATTATCAGGACGATAAAATGTCTTATAAAATTTCTGTACGTCTTCGAGCGTTGCGGCTTCCAGTTCCTCCAAATTTCCAATTCCCGGACGTTTGTAAGGATGCACACTGAAAGAAAGCTTCTCGATGTATTGTCCAAAAAGCATCCCGTAAGGCTGAGCTAAAATTCTTTGGCGGAATTCTTCTTTTACGACATCTCGTTCGGAATAGAAGTTTTGTTCGTCAACATTCAAGTTGACCATTCTATCGGCTTCAGCCCAAAGCAAGGTTTCCAGATAATTCGATGGAACGACTTCAAAATAACTTGTAAAATCATCCCACGTTGAAGCGTTATTGTAGCCTCCGACATCTTCGGTAAGTCGGTCGAGCATTTCGCTTTTCATGTTTTTCGTGGATTTGAACATCATGTGTTCAAAAAGATGTGCAAATCCAGAACGCCCTTCGGGATCGTCTTTAGAACCAACACGGTAAAGAACATGAATTGCGACCGTAGGACTTGAATTATCCTGCAGTGAAATTACTTTCAAGCCGTTTGGGAGCGTTCTTTGCTTGAGTTTCAGCGGAGCTATTTTGATCTGTCCAACGATTGGAATACTCAAAATGATCGGCATCAACATGAAAACCAATTTTCTCATGGATTTTTCTGAGTAGCTTTTTCTTCTATTAACGTCTCTCAAGATGACTTTGTTTTTCTTTGCAATCTTTCTCAGTGTTCTTCAAGAGATTTCATTTTCAAGGTTTTTCGTTTTCGATATTGCTTTACCGAATTCTAAGATTTTAAGTTGCGTTTTATTGATAATCGTAAAATCCTTTGCCTGTTTTGCGACCCAGCCAGCCAGCATCAACATATTTTTTTAGAAGCGGACAGGGACGATATTTCGGATCGCCCAAACCTTCGTATAAGACATTCAGAATCGCAAGGCAAACATCTAGTCCAATGAAATCAGCCAAAGTCAGCGGTCCCATTGGATGGTTCATGCCGAGTTTCATAATTTCATCAATGGCTTCTTTTGTAGCGACGCCTTCATAAAGAGCGTATATTGCTTCGTTTATCATCGGCATCAGAATACGATTTGAGACAAATCCTGGAGAATCGTTGCATTCAACCGGTACCTTTCCGAGTTTTTCCGATAGTTCCTTGACCTTTGTGTAAGTTTCGTCGGAAGTTGCAATCCCGCGAATCACTTCAACCAGTTTCATGATTGGAACGGGATTGAAAAAGTGCATACCGATAACTTTATCCGGTCTTTTCGTCACCGCACCGATTTTCGTTATGGAAATCGAAGATGTATTCGATGCCAAAATGCATTCAGGGCTTGTTATTTTATCCAGTTCCTCAAAAACATGTTTCTTGATGCTGAAATCCTCAGTTGCAGCTTCAACTACGATAGAGGAATCTTTCAAGTCCTCAAGGTTTGTTGTTGTGTGAATTCTGCCTAAAATTTCTTGTTTTTGTTCGACTGTAATGGATTCTTTTTTCACGAATCGGTCGAGACTTTTGTTAATTGAGTCGAGTCCTCTATTGATGAATTCATCTTTGACATCACACATAACAACCTGAAAACCAAAGGAAGCAGCTGTTTGAGCAATTCCGCTTCCCATCGTTCCTGCACCTACAATTCCTATCTTTTCCCCCATTTTCCTCTCTCCTAAGGATTGAACCAGTTCATAAGTAAATGCCTTAAATTCCTAAAATCGCAAATCAGAGCCCAAAAAGCAAATCAAGTACTTTTTTGCGATTTTTGCGAAAAACGGGTTTTGAAAGAATGAGCTCTCGGGAACCGTTTTTTCTTAATCCTTTGCAAATGTCTTGTATCGTTCAGCGCAAGCAATCTAACATTTTTACGTCCGTAAAGTTCAAAACGACAGATGCCACAGTTTGAGGTGCTTATCCAAGCTGTGTGAGATGTGCTTTCATTCACTGCTCCCAACAGATATAAGCTCAAAAAACAAACAACACCTATATGCGCAAAAATTGCGATGTTTTTGCCTTCATGCTTTGCCAAAATTTCTTCGAGCTTTTTGCTGGTTCTTTCAAACATTTGTTTATAACTTTCACCGCCAGCAACTACGTATGCAAAATCTCGTTTCACCAGTGCTTCATAATCCCGCGGGAAATTTTTTGCAACTTCATCAAAAGTTAGACCTTCTAGAAGACCGAAATCTCTTTCTCGGAGAGCGGAAGTTACTTGAATCTCCAGATTTGTCAACTTAGCCAGTGGCTTTGCGGTCTGGATGGCTCTTGGAAGATCGCTCGAATAGATAACATCAATTTTTTCTCTCGCTAAAGCTTTTGCCGTTAGTTTTGCTTGCCATCTGCCTAAGCGAGAAAGCGGAGTCGCAGAATGCCCACCAAACCTTCCTTCAACATTTTTCTTCGACTGTCCGTGCCTAACCAAAAAAAGTCTTGTGATCTTCAAATTCTCGGATTCAAATATCATCTGATAAAAGACTATTCAACTGATAATTCAATCACGATGAAAGGTTTTGTTTCTTCATTTCGGAATTCATTGATCTTTCAAAAATCATCAGGCAAAGACACTTTCGGACTTAAGTCTTTCGGCTTGATAATGAGTTGTCAAAGCGTTTATAAATTCATCCAGTTCTCCGTCCATCACCAAATCGAGTTGGTAGAGAGTAAGCCCGATTCGATGGTCTGTAACCCTATTTTCTTTGAAATTGTAAGTTCGTATTTTTTCTGAACGATCACCACTTCCGACTTGTGCTCTTCTTTCAGCAGAGATAGCCTCATGGCGTTTACGCTCTTCGAGTTCTTGCAAACGAGCACGAAGAATGCGCATAGCCTTTTCCCGGTTTTTTATTTGTGATCTTTCATCTTGCATTGAAACGACTATGCCAGTTGGGATGTGGGTAATTCTAACAGCGGAATAAGTTGTATTGACCGACTGACCACCATGACCAGAAGAACAAAAAGTGTCAATTCTTAAGTCCTTCGGATCAATTTGCACTTCTACTTCTTCAGCTTCAGGTAAAACTGCTACCGTCACGGCTGAAGTATGTATTCTTCCACTTGCTTCTGTTTGTGGCACTCTTTGCACCCTGTGAACTCCGGATTCATAGCGCAGTTTTGAGTAAACTCTATCACCTTCAATAACGGCTATTGCTTCCTTCACACCGCCAAGCCCTGTTTCAGATATATTCATTATTTCAAATTTCCATCCTTGTTTTTCCGCGTATCTGGCATACATTCTCAATATCTCAGCAGCAAAGAGCGCCGCTTCCTCACCACCAGTTCCAGCTCTGATTTCCAAAATAACGTTTTTTTCGTCATTCGGATCTTTAGGAAGAAGTAAGACTTTCAGTTCTTCCTCTACCTTTGGAAGTTTTCTTTCCAGTTCACGGATTTCTGCACTGGCAAGCTGTCGCAATTCTTCATCTTCCGTTTCTTCAAGAAGAGATTTTGCACTTTCTAAATCGTCTTTTATCTTCTTAACCTCGCGATATTTTTCGACTATCTCACCCAAACTGCGATGCTGTTTCATCAGCTTTGTATAGGTTTTAACATCCGAGATCACTTCGGGCGATGAAATTTGCGCTGTTAGGTCTTCGTAAGCTCTTTCTATTTCTGCTAATTTTTTTAAGTCAAGCATCTTCGTTTCCGGTCAAAAACTGATTTCTTGATTTTCTAATTCCAGAGATTTCTTCAAAGAAAAAATGGCAACTTCAAGCTGTTTTTCATCAGGCTCTTGAGTGGTTATTTTTTGAAGCCATATTCCTGGCGCAGTTAAAACGGCCAATCCCAATTCTTTTTTCGATGCATACAAGAGCATTTCAAAAGAAACTCCAACCACAACGGGTAACAAAACTATTCTAGCAAGCAAATTCATCCATGTAGAATCGAAGCTAATGGGCAGATATAAAAACGCGGAGATGATAATTGCAAGCGCCAGAAACGATGTTCCACATCTAGGATGCTGACGCGGTTCGAGTTTAGCATTTTCAATCGTCAGACTCAAACCTTTTTCCCACGCAGAAACAGTTTTATGTTCAGCTCCGTGATATTGAAAAATTCTTTTGATGTCACTCAAAAGAGACATCGAAAAAATCATCAGAAGAAAAAACACCACTCTGAAAAGCCCATCGAAAAGATTGAATACAAGCCATGAGGAAGGTTTTATCTGCCATAAGTAAAAGTTGGAAATTTCTGACAGATTTCTTAGTCCTGATAGCCCGATCCAATCGAAATTTATAAACAAACTACTCGTCAAAAGAAAAGGTGCTACAATCAGAAGGAATATGTTGAAAAATATAGCAAAAATAACCGCAAATGCCACATTGTTTTCCCGTTCTGGCTTTTGATTTGTAGAATTTCCTTCAAACACTCTAGCCGAGAAGTTGAATGCTTTGATCCCAATAGCTATTGATTGAAGCAAAGTCGCACAACCGCGAACAAGCGGTAGTGAAAGAAACTTGTATTTTTCGCACCATCTTGGAATGATTTCTGCTTTATGAGCAATTGAGCCGTCAGGCTTGCGACAAGCTACTGCATAAGCTGATGGTGTTCGTATCATCACGCCTTCTATAACAGCTTGCCCGCCTACGAGAATTTCTCTTTTGATTGCTAAGATATTCATGTAACCTCTGGCCTTCGTATTTTCTCGCAACAACACACAAAGAAAATTACAAAAATAATTATAACCTTTCAAAAAGCATCAAAATTAAGTTGAGAATTCAAGGAAAAAGCGGGTTTGCGGAAGCAAAAACTAAATTGAAAATTCGATGTGGCAATTGCTAAGTTTCAGCTGCTGGCTTCAAAGCTTTTGCAACTTTTTCAAGACTTTTACCGATTTCTTAAGTTACTGGTTTTAGAGTTTTTGCCGGTTGGCAAAGTTTTTAACCGAAAGATTTTTCGATCGGAAACTTTTTCAAAAAAGTTTTTAACCCAAAACAGCTCCACTACGAGCCTTAAATTTTCAAACTTTTCCAGCTTTCTTTTACTGATTCTCGCCTTGGTGACGTCCTCCCCCGAATGAATTCGGGGGCATCCTCAAGCGGATGCGCTTGAGGCCTGCACTTCGGTTCGTGGACCGTATGCCATCCCGTTTGGAATGACCGCGGGCCACGGGCCGCGCCACACGACCACTACTCCCCTTGACGGGAGATACTTGATGTGCCCTTTCATAGACGTCATAATACTCTGGTAACATACCGCAAAACGGTTATGAACACCCAAGCGAGTGGCAGTGTATCCCCTCAATGAATTGAGGGGGATTACTGCCCCCTCGCGCTCCCCCATTTCTCTAAATTTCAGACTTTCGCCTATAACGCTTGTTGAATCTATCTACACGCCCGGCTGTATCAACTAGCTTTTGCTTCCCGGTGAAGAACGGATGGCATTCCGAGCATATTTCAATATGCAAATCGGTTTTGCGTGTGGAGCGCGTTTTGAAAGTATTCCCGCAAGCACACGAAACCGTGATTTCCCGATATTCTGGATGTATTCCTGCTTTCATTATTCCCTCTCCGATTCAATAGGTTTCTCAGAAGTAAAAATTTATGATAATTTTCGATTGGCAAAAACGCAAATTAGTTCGACAGTTTGTTTCTATTTGAAACCGAATCTTGGCGATGATTTTTCTTTCTATTCTGAAATTTTCGAGAATGGCAATCTCAACGGAAAGCCAAAAATAAACTCTGTTTCAAGAGGCAGATCTTTTATTGAAAAAAGGTCTGCCTCTTATAAAGTATTTTGCCGTTTTTTAGTGGTCAGGAAATTACTTTCCAGCCACGGCCTCTCTCATAGCTTTTCCTACACGGAACTTGACGACCGTTTTGGCAGGGATTTTAATCACTTCGCCTGTTGACGGGTTACGCCCTTCACGTGCCTTGCGAGTTGCCTTGACGAATTTCCCAAAACCGGGCAACGTAAATTCACCAGCCTTCTTGACTTCGTTCAAGGCTATATCAGCCAAAGCATTAAAAACGTCTTTGACCTGAGCCTTTTTCAATCCGCATTTTTTTGCTAATTCGCTAACGAGTTCCGTTTGAGTCATAGCTTTTTTTGGGCTTTTTCCGGCCATATTTTCTCCTCCGTTTTTTATTTTTCTAAAGAATCAGCCGAAACCTTGATTAGTCTCAAAACTTCAACGGCTTTAAAACCAACAGTTTCAAACTCACATAGTCCAAAACCCCAACATCATGGACCTGAAGCTTTGAGACTTTCAAAAGTTTCAAGCTGAAATCTGTTAATGGTCGGGGCGAGAGGATTCGAACCTCCGACCTCTCGGTCCCAAACCGAGCGCACTACCAGGCTGTGCTACGCCCCGAACAAAACGATGTTTCAAAGAAGAAACATCTAACAAATAGCGGATTTTACTAGGAGAAAATAAAAAGGTCAAGTCAAAGAGCGGTAAAATTGCACAAAAATGAAATTATTTTTTTCAAAGCCTCAGCACGATGGCTGATCTGTTGTTTTATTTCAACTGAAAGCTCACCAAAAGTGCTTTCAAAACCATCTGGAATGAAAATCGGATCATAACCAAATCCGTTGTTTCCTCTTGGTTCACTCGTAATTATACCACTGCAGACACCTTCGGCCAGAAATTTGATTTTTCCTTTTTCATTGCAGAGTGCCATAACACAAACGAATCTTGCTTTGCGGTTTTCTACGCCTTCAAGCTCATGAAGGAGTTTTCTGATGTTTTCTTCATCGCTTGCCTTCTCACCTGCGTATCTAGCCGAGAAAATGCCAGGTTTGCCACCTAGACTTTCAACCTCAAGTCCCGAATCATCAGCTAATGACCAAAGTCCGGTTTGTAAGGCGTAACTTTTTGCTTTCAAGATTGCATTTTCCGAGAAACTTTCTCCGGTTTCTGCAGGTTCTTCTAAATTCGGAAAATCCGATAAATTTTTTAGCTTAATCTGCAATCTGCTCAGCTTTTCACAGATTTCCGAGATTTTGCCTTTGTTTTTGGTGGCTATCAAAAGCTCCATCATAACTACGCAAAGCTATAAACCATACAAAACCTCTTGTAATTTCTCGGCAAAACTGGTATTTTCCCATTCCTGCCACAATCGTAGGGCTTTGGAATATGATTTTGCGCGTCGTTTCGTAAATTCCGATAAAAGCCAGATACCAACTTTCTTCTCTACTCTTTCTTTGAGCAAATCATCTCTCAGTCTTTCAGTCCAAACGTCACAATCATGTAAATCGCCCAAAAATCCTTGCATTTTTGCTAACGATTCGGCAAAGCTCGAAAGAGCATTAGCACAAGGACTGAAAAGCTCAAGTGAATATCTAAGGCGTTTCCCTGCAATCCGAAGTTCATGTAAACCTTCTACGTCAAAAGGATTGAAAAGACTTTTGCTCAAGACAAGAAATTCGCTGAGGTTTTTTCTTGCAACAAGTCCTCCTAATTCTGCGAAACTTATTTTGGCTTTCGGTATTGCCAATACCAATTCCGAAATCGCCAGCGAAAGATTTTCTACGGAGTCAATCAGCTCTCCGGAAACAGATTTGAACGCTTCAGACCGGAAACGAGACTTCTCCTGTATCAATTTTTCAACACCTTTTTGAATTTCCTTTTGGTCGGCGTCTTGTTTGAGTTTTTTCAGTATTTCGATTTCAACATCCACATCTCGAACCGAGCCGAGTAGTCTTGCGAGTTTTTTCAAGTCTTTCCGCACCTGCTTAGTGGAACTTTTTTTCAGCAAAAGGGAAAAATCTCTTAAAGCACTTCTAAGTCTCCTGATGCTAACGCGCAGGTCGTGTATGCCTTCAATGTTATCCTCTTCTAGTGCTGGCTTCACCAGGTCAGCAATTTGTTTCATGCGTGCAATAAGCACTTTTGAGACGCCTTCAGCAGCGTCAGCTTGGCAGTTCAAATCAGCAATTTCGTAAGCTTTAGCCATTCAAACGCCTTATCTCCTCGATGGATTGTGGATTTTCTAATGCCGAAATATCCCCCGTATCTTCACCAAGATAAGCTGCGCGAACTATGCGCCTCATTATTTTTGCATTTCTCGTTTTTGGTAAAGCTTTGACGAAATGAATTTCCGACGGGGCGAGCGGTTTTCCCATTTCTCTGGCAACTGTTTCGACTAAACTTTCCTTGAGTGATTCCTCAGCTTCGCCTTTCAAAACACAAAAAGCTACTAGTTTCGTTCCCTTAATTTCGTCGGGGATGCCTATGACTGCTGCTTCCATTACAAGCGGATGCGAAACCAAAAGGCTTTCTATTTCTGCAGGTCCAACACGTTTTCCCGCAACTTTCAACGTATCGTCACTTCTACCCAAAATATACCAATGCCCATCTGCATCTTGCATTGCCCAATCACCATGAACCCAAATTTTGTTGAAGCGTGACCAATATGTTTGAATGTATCTTTCCGGTTCCTGCCAAAATCCGCGTGCCATTCCTATCCAAGGTTTGCGAATACACAATTCGCCGACTTGTCCTTTTTCTACGGGCTGACCGTTTTCATTCAAAATAACAGCATCAATTCCAGGACAAGGCGCCGGAAATGAGCAAGGTTTTACCGGCAACAGAAAATTGCCCATCAAAATTCCGCCTGAAATTTCCGTTCCGCCCGAGTAGTTGATTATCGGTGTTCTGGAGTTCCCGACCTTTTCAAAAAGCCATAGCCAAGGTGCTGGATTCCAAGGCTCGCCCGTAGAACCAAAAGCCCGCAAAGAAGAAAGATCATGTCTTCTAGGTAAATCGTCGCCTTTAGCTGCAAGAGAACGAATCAAACTCGGTGAAATCCCTAAAATCTCGATCTTGTGTTTAGCGCAGAATTCCCAAATTCTGTCTGAATCTGGGAAATCAGGTGCGCCGTCATATATTGTCACAGTTCCACCTAAGATAAGCGCACCGTAAATTAGCCATGGTCCCATCATCCAACCGATATCTGTAATCCAGCAAATTCTTGTTCCTATACCAACATCCGTCCCAAAAGCCATGTCTTGAGCTGATTTTATCGGAAATCCGCAGTGAGTATGTGCTATCCCTTTTGGTTTTCCAGTGGTGCCAGAAGTGTAGAGAATTATCAGCGGGTCTTCTGCATTTGTCGCTTCTAGATGAGTTTTATCTTTGCTTTCAAGAAGTTTTTCGTAAAGAATGATCCTTGAGTCTTCAAAGTCTATTTTCGTTTTCGAGCGATTTACCAGAAAGATTTTTTCAATTGTTGGAGATTTTTTTATTGCTTCTTGAGCGATTTCAAATGCGTTGAAGATTTTCCCACGTCTTGGGAATCCGTCACAAGTAAAGATGGCTTTCGCCCCAACCGCATTTAACCTAGTTGAAATAGCTTCAACTCCGTAGCCTGAGAAGACAGGAACAGCAATTGCACCTATTCTATTTATCGCCAAAAGCGAAACAACGGTTTCTATCATCATCGGAAGATGAATACCGACTGCATCACCTTTTCTGATACCATTTGCTCTCAGGCCACCGGCGCAAGCTTCAACAGAATTTTTTAACTCCGCGTAGGTCAGTTGGCAGGATTGACCTTCTTCACCTTCCCAAATTACAGCAGGTTGATTTTTAATTTCGCTTTCCGCCCATCTATCAACGCACATCTTGACGATATTCAATCCCCCACCAACACACCATTTTGCCCATTCAATTCCAGCAGAAGTATCTAGAAGTTTTTTGTAGGGCGGGTCGAATTCTATCCGTAAAAATCTCAAGACTTCTTCGGTGAATTTTTCAACGTCCTTGATCGAAAATTCATAAAGCTCCTGCCAAGTTTCAACACCTACTTGCTTCATGAACTTTCTTAGCTGAGTCCGCTCAATTATTTCAGGATTTGGATGCCAAGCGACCGAAAGATTTTCAAAAGCCGATGCCAGAGTCATAACAAAATAATATACAGCTTCAAAGTAGAAAATTCATTAGAGCCTTCTCGGAAAAATTTTATTGTATTTACCATTTGTGATGGGTTTCTGGATTAAGTATCATTTTCTTTCAAATCCTAGTTGCAATTGAAGATTCTTGCAACGTCGAAAGCTCAGGTGTAATTTCCTTTTTATTTAGTATTTTGCTATACTTTTCACAAACTAAATAGCCATTTTTGAGGGAAAAATGATTGAACGAGAAAGAATAGAAGTAGATGTCTTATTCGTTGGCGCAGGTCCAGCAAATTTAGCAGCAGCATTGCATTTGAGAAACCTTATCAAAAAGCATGATGAAGAAGTCGAGAGAGGTTACAGAAAAGAAGAGAAAATCGGTGAAGTCAGCATAGCGATTGTTGAAAAAGGCACAGCAGTTGGTGCTCACATACTTTCAGGTGCCGTCATGGACCCAAAAGCACTCAAAGAGCTAATGCCGGATTTTCTCGAACAAGGCTGTCCTATTGATACCGAAGTGAAGTCAGAATCGTTTTGGTATTTGACCGAGAAACGAAAAATAGAATCTCCGATAATTCCCCCACCGTTGAGGAATCATGGTTATTATATCGTGAGCTTAAGCCGAGTTTGCGAATGGTTAGCTGAGAAATGTGAGCAAGCCGATATAAACATTTTTACGGAATTTCCAGCGTCGGAAATCCTTTACGATAAAGACGATAGAGTCATAGGTGTTCGGCTTGGGGACAAGGGCATCGGAAAAGATGGCAAACCAAGGGTGACGAATTTCGAGCCAAGCGGCGATATTTTGGCAAAAGTTACGGTTTTAGGTGAAGGTTCGCGCGGGTCTCTGGCTAAGCAACTCATTGCTCGCCTTGGTTTAGATAAGGGTAAAGAGCCAATGATTTATTCTCTAGGCATCAAGGAACTTTGGGAAGTTCCTGCAGGCAATATCAAGGAAGGTCATGTGATACATACACTTGGTTTTCCGTCTGATTCTCAAACATACGGTGGTGGCTGGATATACGGAATGAAAAATAATATCGTCAGCATCGGGTATGTAACAGGCTTAGATTATCTTGATCCGATGATTGATCCGCACGCCGAATTTCAAAAATTCAAAACTCACCCAGCAGTGGCGAAGATTTTATCGGGTGGCAAGATGATAAGATACGGTGCCAAAAGCATCAATGCGGGTGGATGGCATACTCAACCGCAACTTTATTCCGATGGAGTCCTACTCGTTGGTGATTGTGCCTCCTTTTTGAATGGACAAAGAATCAAAGGTATCCACACGGCAATGAAATCGGGAATGCTTGCCGCTGAAACCATTCTTGAGGCCTTGATCAAAAAAGATTTTTCCAGCAGAATTCTCAAGCATTACGAACATAAAGTTAACCAATCTTGGCTTTACGATGAACTTCATCCGGTTAGAAACTTTCATGGTGCTTTCCAACGTGGTCGTTGGTCAGCTTTGGTAAATGCTGGATTGCAATTCCTATCGAGTGGTTTCGCATGGGGATTCATTGACAGAGAAAGTCACATTGCAGGTCATGAAAGAATGCAAAAACTCTCAGAAATAAGCAATGGACACCAGCGCTACGAGAAACTGAAATTTGATAAAAAACTAACCTTCGACAAGTTAACCGACGTTTATCATGCTTCAGTAGCTCATGAGGAAAATCAACCACCACATTTGCACGTGCTTGACACAGAGATTTGTGCAACTCGATGCGTAGAAGAATACGGTAATCCCTGCGTTCGATTTTGTCCCGCAGCGGTTTATGAAATGGAATTTAATCCCAAGACCAATCGCAAAGAGCTTAAAGTCAATTTCACAAATTGTGTGCACTGTAAGACATGTGACATTATCGATCCTTATCAGATAATTAACTGGGTAACTCCCGAAGGAGGTGGCGGACCAAACTACAAGGGAATGTAAAATCGCGGGTTTCTTTGAGTTTCGTCTTGAGACTCTAAATTCCGCCTCTAAGAAGCTTGAAAGTTTTCTCTTAAAAGCTTAAAGGCTTTCTCTCAAAAAATTGAGCTTAAAACAACAAGCAGGCTATGAAAAAATGCTAAGAAAGCCCTAGGAATCATTATTAAGCCCGTAGCACCCAAGTCAACGAAAGATGAGAGGTAGTTTATTTATTATCAGCTCGCCTTCTGGTGGTGGAAAAGGAACTTTAATCCGCGAGGTTTTGAAAAAGCTGGACAATGTTGTTTTATCAGTTTCTTTCACCACACGCCCAATGAGAAAGGGCGAAAAACATGGCAAAGAGTATTTCTTTGTTTCTCGAGAGGAATTTGAAAAACTCATCAGTGAAGGTGAATTTCTCGAATATGCTGAAGTGCATGGCAATTTTTATGGAACCTCAAGAAAATTGGTCGAAAGCCATTTAAGTCAAGGTTACGATGTAATCTTGGAAATAGACGTTCAAGGAGCATCGGCAGTTAAAAAGCTTGCCCCAGAAGCTATAAGCATTTTTATCATGCCACCTTCATTTGAAGTTTTACGCCAACGACTCTTGAAAAGAGGAACTGAAACCAAAAAAAGCTTGAAAATAAGACTCGAAAATGCCAAAAAAGAAATAGAATGCTACAAAAATTTCGATTACGTAATCGTAAATGACAAACTTTCTGATGCTACCAAATCCCTAATTGCAATTTTTTTAGCCGAACGTCAAAAGCTTTCCAGACAAATGCGAAAAATAGAGCCTATCATCAAATCGTTTGAGCTTGAAGCTTGAAAAATCCAAGGCTATACTAATTATTTGCTGTAAAAGACTGAAAATTTTTTGATGCGGTTATAACAGAGGATATGACAGAGGAAAGGAAAGAAGAGCAAGAAATTCCGCAAATAGATTCAAAATATAGGTTAGTTTTGATAGCAGCACAACGAGCAAAACAGTTACAAAAAGGCGCTTTGCCAAGGGTAAATCTCGACCCGCGCAAAACCAAACCAACTGTGATTGCACTAGAAGAAATTAAACAAGGCAAAATCAAATTCAAAATCGTTGACGAAAAATAGTTTTGTTTTGGGTCAACGTCCGTCTGAGTTCTCAGGACAAAAAGCTATTAGAGCGAGTAAAATATAATACTTTCGTTTGTCTATGCATGAGGCTTTAGGGAATTATCGGCAATCAAAAACCCATTTAAAAGTAGGAAGCAAACAGCTTAATCTGAAAAAGAAACTCTTAAATTCAATCCGATTTTACTCGTCCTTTTTTACTTGCCCTTGAACAGATTTTAGTTTTAGTCAAGAAAAGTCCGTAGTCATTTTTGTTTTGCTTGTTGTTTTGCCTTGCTACTATTGAAAATTTCTTCTATCACTTTGTAGCGGTAATCGAAAATATATTTGAGTTCGCGCTTTACGTAGAAATGAGCAATATCACCTAAAGGCTCAAAAGGCAAACGATAGCGAACGATGTCCTCCATTATTGTCTCACCATTCTCTCCTGGCGTGAGTTTATGTAGATGAATCCATTGTTTGTAAGGACTTATTAGAGCTGTGTCAATAAACGAATACGGTGGATTCCATTCAGTTATTTCGGTTCTCCATCTCAGCGGAATCCCACGTAACTTTAGCTTGTAATCAATTATCGTTCCTTTCTTCATTTCAATCGGAAGTGGTGTAATTATGTGGAAATTTAGTTCTGGCGGTGTTATTCTCTCAAGATTGGTTGCGTCGGAAAAGAATTCAAAAACCTCTTCAATTGGACGATAAATAATTTGCCTTCTCTGCAATACGTGTTCAGCCATAACTACCCTACCCTTGTTCGTTCTTCCAAGAAAAGAATTGCAAATTTTTTCTCTTCATGCAATAAGGTTTGCCAATTTCGCCAGCATTCATGAACAATTTTTTGTAAAGTATGGCTTCTAAAGCCAAAACATTGAAAATTTAGTTTTTTCCGTAAGATTTTAGGTTCTGGCAAAAATCGCAACTTCAACGCAAAATTTCATCTCTTACGTCGAGCTTGCATTGAAGAGTTTGCTCTGATGGGCAAATTTTTTCTTGAATGCTTACTTGACTTTAGAGCTGGAGTAAACCACCATTAGTTTTTAAGATTTTTCGGTTAAGCTACTTGATTTTATGGAAAATCTAAAAAAAACACCGCTTAATCAAGTTCACTGTGGTCTAAATGCTCGAATGGTGGAGTTTGCGGGATGGGAAATGCCCATTCAATACGAAGCTGGAGTTATAGAAGAGCATATCAGAACACGCACCTATGCTGGGCTGTTCGATGTGTCACACATGGGAGAAATCTTGATAACCGGACATGATGCAATACCTTTCGTCAACTTCCTTACCACAAACGATGTCACAAAGCTTTCCGACGGGCAAGCTCAATACTCTGTTTTGACTAACGAAAGCGGTGGCACTGTTGATGATCTGCTTGTTTATCGCTTTGACGAAAAAAAACTTTTGCTCGTAGTAAACGCTGCAACAACTGAAAAAGATTGGGAATGGATAAACGCCTATAAATCCGGTTTTTCCATCAGCGTAGAAAACGTAAGCGATCTGTTCGCTCAAATCGCCATTCAAGGACCGAAGGCTCAGGAAATACTACAGAAGCTCACGGAAAATCAGCTTTCTGCAATCAAATACTATCATTTCATCGAAGGCAAGGTTGATGGCTTTAATTGCATAATTTCAAGAACCGGCTATACGGGTGAGGACGGATTTGAAATTTATGTTGAGCCCGAAAAGGCGGAGCGAATTTGGAGAAAATTGTTGGATGCCGGAAATTACGGCATGAAAGAAGGCATTTTGCCCTGCGGACTGGCAGCAAGGAATACTTTAAGGTTAGAAGCAGCAATGTCGCTTTACGGTCATGAACTTTCAGATAACATAACACCACTCGAAGCCAATTTGGGTTGGATTTGTAAATTTGAGAAAGGTGACTTTTTAGGTCGCAATGCACTTTTAAAGCAAAAACAAGAAGGCATCAAGCGTAAGCTCGTCGGCTTTGAAATGACCGACAAGGGAATTGCTCGTGATGGATTTGATGTTTACATTGAAGGCAAGAAGCTAGGTTATGTTACGTCGGCAAGCCCAGCACCTTTTTTGAAAAAGAACATAGGACTGGCTTTCGTTCCAACCGAGTTTGCAAAAGTAGGACAGGAAATTAAAATTGACATTAGAGGAAAAATTCTCAGCGCCGTCATCGTCAAAACGCCTTTTTACAAAAGGCAAAAGGCGGCTTAACTTTCATCAAACCAAAAACAGGAATCTTTTCCTTAATAAGTGCATTTGCTATTTCGGCTTTCACGGAATTTTTTTAAGGCAAACTTTTACGAGAAAACGAACTAAATACTTGGAATTGCTATGAACATACCCGAAAATTTACGTTATTCAAGAGATCACGAATGGCTTTTACTTGATGACGACGTAGCAACGATTGGAATCACGGACTACGCGCAAAAATCGCTTGGCGATATTGTGTATGTCGAACTTCCAAAAATCGGGGAAAAGTTCAATGCACATGAGCCATGCGGTTCGGTAGAATCAGTTAAAGCAATTTCTGAGATTTTCACTCCCATAACAGGAGAAGTCATCGAGATCAACGAACATTTGAACGATTCTCCAGAACTTGTTAACACTGATCCTTACGGTAAAGCATGGATGGTAAAACTGAAAATTCGGAATCCGGACGAAGTAAACTCGCTTATGACGGCGGCCGAATATGAAGAATATCTGAAAAATACGACCTGAGAGGTTTATGAGATACATTCCAAATTCGCCTGAAGAAAGAGCAGAAATGCTCAAAGTCCTAGGTTTAAGCTCTTCCGAAGAGCTTTTCCGTTCAATTCCAGAGGATATTCGTTTAAAGCGTCCACTGAAAATTACTGAACCTTTGTCCGAGCCAGAAGTCATTGCCTTAATGGAGAATCTGGCATCTAGAAATTCGGCATCGCAGCGAATTTCCTTTCTTGGAGCTGGTGTTTATTCGCATTACAGTCCGACGATCGTTGACTATCTAATTCAAAGGAGTGAATTTTTTACGGCTTACACTCCTTATCAACCTGAGGTTTCACAAGGAACCTTGCAGTATATCTTTGAGTTTCAAACGTTGGTTTGCCAGCTAACAGGTATGGAAGTGGCGAATGCTTCGATGTATGATGGTTCAACAGCAATGGCAGAAGCCGTTTTGATGGCACAAAGGATTACACGCCGACAAAAAGTCCTGCTTGCAAAAACCGTTCACCCTGAATACATCGAAGTTTTAAGAACATACACGAAATACACGGACACGGAAATAGATTTTATTGATTTCGATGAAGAAACCGGACTGATCAAACGAGATGATCTCTCGCAGCTTTCCGAACAAACTGCTTGTTTGGTCGTGCAGTCGCCGAATTTCTTCGGCATTATCGAAAACCTTCAAGGTTTGGCTGAAGAAGCTCATTCCGTAGGTGCTTTGTTTGTGGTCGTTGTTACAGAAGCCATATCTTTCGGTTTGCTGAAAACACCTGGTGAATTCGGTGCCGATATTGTTGTAGCTGAAGCGCAATCGTTTGGAATTCCGATGAGTTTTGGCGGTCCGCATTTGGGTCTCTTTGCAACGCGTGAGAAATTCGTTAGACAGATGCCCGGAAGATTGGCAGGAATAGCCTACGATAAACACGGCAATCGCGGATTCGTTTTGACTTTAGCCACGCGTGAACAGCATATCCGCCGTGAAAAAGCAACTTCAAATATCTGCACCAATCAGAGCTTGATGGCTCTTGCGGCAACCATCTACCTTGAAACCATGGGTAGACGCGGACTTCAAGAAGTCGCTTTTCAAAATGTTCAAAAAGCAGCTTATGCGAAACGGAAAATTAAAGAACTTGAAGGTTATTCGATCCCTTATTCAGGTTACACATTCAATGAATTTGTCGTTAGGGTGCCAGGCAGTGCCGAAGAAATCTTAGAAAAATTACGCTCAGAATATTCGATTATCGGTGGCCTTGCGCTTTCAAGGTATTTTCCCGAAATGAAAAGCGATTTTTTGATCTGCGTAACCGAGACAAATACGAAAGAACAGATTGATAATTTAGTGCATTGTTTGAAGGAGTTAAGATGAGCATCAAAAAGGTTAGACAGCATCCGACGCAAAACGAGCCTTTGATTTTTGAACGGTCTCAGAAAGGCAGAATTGGCTATCGTTTACCAAAACTCGATGTTGAAGAAACAAATCTGGATTCTGTAATCCCAGAGGATTTCAGAAGAAGTGATGATCTAGAGGGATTTCCAGAAGTCAGCGAGGTTGACGTTGTTAGGCATTTTACGCGCATGTCAACGTGGAATTATTCGATTGATTTGGGCATGTATCCGCTCGGCTCATGCACAATGAAATATAACTCTAGGTTGAACGAAAAGGTAGCCCGGATTCCCGGTTTTACTAATCTTCATCCACTTGCACCTGAAGAAGAGGCTCAAGGTGCATTGGAATTGATGTATCGTTTGCAACAGGATTTAGCCGAAATTACAGGTCTTCCAGGCGTTTCACTTCAACCAGCCGCGGGTGCACAAGGCGAAATGACTGGAATTCTTTTGATTCGTGCTTTTCTGGATAAGCGCGACGGTCAGGCTTCGAGAAATCGGCGTGTGATGTTGATTCCCGATTCGGCACATGGAACAAATCCCGCATCAGCGCAGATGGCAGGCTTCACGGTAAAAACTGTCAAGTCAACTTCTGAAGGTTTGACCGACATTGAGCATCTGAAACAGCTTTGTTCAGAAGGTGGAATCGCTGGTTTGATGCTCACAAATCCCAATACTGTCGGAATTTTCGAAAAAAACATTAAAGAAATTTGTAAAATCATACATGATGTCGGTGGTTTGGTTTACATGGACGGAGCAAACATGAATGCTCTGGTTGGAGTAGCTCGTCCTGGTGACATGGGCGTTGATGTAATTCACCTGAATCTGCACAAAACTTTTTCGACTCCGCATGGTGGTGGCGGTCCTGGCTCAGGCCCCTGTTGTTGTTCGGCAGAACTTGAACCTTTCCTTCCTGTCCCGCGCATCGTCAAAGAAGGCGATAAGTTCAAACTTGATTTTAATCGTCCCAACTCGATCGGAAGAGTGAAGGCTTTTTATGGAAATTTTGGGATGATGATCCGCGCACTTTCATACATTTACACGCACGGAGCTGAAGGTTTGAAAGAAGCAACTGAAGCTGCTGTTTTGAATGCACGTTACATAGCTCATCACCTAGCCAATGCTTTTGAAAAACCTTTCAACTCTGACTGCATGCACGAGGTGGTTCTTTCACACAAAAAACAGGCACGAAAAGGAGTTCATACAATTGATATTGCCAAAAGACTAATTGACTATGGTTTTCATCCGATGACAATTTACTTTCCGCTAATTGTTGACGGGGCAATGCTAATTGAGCCTACTGAATCAGTTGGTAAACAAGATTTGGACGCATTTATTGACGCTATGAAATCAATAGCTAAGGAAGCCGAAGAAAATCCTCAAATTGTTATAGATGCTCCGCATACAACACGCATTGGGCGTCTTGACGAAGCTACTGCAGCAAGAAAGCCTGTTTTGCGGTGGAAGCCTGACATGGAAACTATGACCAAAACAGCTTGAAATTTCCGGCGGGCTTATTCGGTCGGTCACAGAAAATATCGAAGATTTGCAAATACAAAATAAAGAACTGCTATTATCACAAAAGCCAGTAAAACCAGTAACCAGAGATTCCTTGATGATTTTTCAGACTCTTTCGTTTTTTCCTTTGAAGTAAAAGCAAGAGACATTCGTTGTTTTGCGACAACATCGTTTTTATTTTCATCAATTCTAGTCGAATCTTTGTCTTTCGTGCTCTTTTCCGGCTTGCTTTTGGACGTAACAACGATTTCCTCAGGGAGCTTGACTAGAGCATTGTAAAAAGCGTCGCCAAAATCTCTGGCTCTCAAATACCTTTGCGAAGGTTCAAAAGCAAGTGCCTTTTGCAAAACTTCATCAACTACAAAAGAAATATCTATTCTTAGCTGTGATGGTTTCAGCTTTAAGCCCTGCTTATGGAGTTTTTGCAACGTTTCTATTGTGCTGGCTTCAAAAGGCAATCTCTTCGTAAGAAGTTGATATGCGATGACTCCAAGTGAAAATATATCGCTTGTTGAAGACGCAGACTTACCTTGAAGCTGCTCTGGGGCTAGATACATGAAATTCTCTTTTGTAACTTCCCCTTCAGAAACCGCAAATTCCATTACCTTGACCTGCTCGATGCCCTTGTCGTTAACGGTTAGAATTACTTTTTGAGGAGTTAGATTTCTGTGCAAAACATTATTTCTGTGAGCTTCGCCTAAAGCTTCTGCCGCTTGGTAAATAATTCTGGCTACTCTGGAAATATCCATATAACCTTTTTCAGAGATCTTTTTGTCAAGAGATTCACCTTCCGGGAATTCTAACACCATGAAAGGATTCCCTTCTGGAAGTCTGCCGAAATCAATCATAACTGCAATGTTAGGGTGTTTGGTATGAGAAAATGAAACTCTTTCTTCACCCAAAGTTTTTCTTATTGCGTTATCGTCTTTTTGCGTAAAGATATAAACGAGCGTCCTTTTCTCCAGTCCGTTTTTTTCAGCTACTAAATCATTGGCTGCATAAACGCAAAACTTCGGTGTCTGCTTGACAAAATTTAGTATCTCGTATCTACCTTTAAGCGTTTTTCCAAGCATTAAACGAGGTTTTTCCGGGTTAAAAGCTTCACGCCCTAGAGGTTTTACGCTTCTATCTCCTGGCTCAACCGTGCCCGAAGGAATACTGAAAGGATTTACTAGTTTTCCTGTTGTTGTCTTACTCCTTTCTTGCTCTTGTTTCGCTTGAGGAAAATCAATGAAAAGCTCCGAAGGTTCAGTTTCGATTACGGCTTTTCCTTGCTTCCAAACAAGAGTTACCTCCTGGGGAATCATTGCCCCTTCTTCGATTCCCTGCTCTAAAAGCTTATCGGTGCTCCTTAGCTGAGCAAAGGAATTTACATGTTTTTGCATTTCTGTAAATATGTTCTGAATCTCACAGAAACCTTCTTGAAGGTCCGATGTGGTGGGAATGAGGCGTGCATTGTCTGCCGAGCAAAAGCGTTGTCCTGCTTCGTAGATGATTTTGCATTTCGGACAATATAATTTTTTTTCTTTCACTAAGGACATTATGTTTCATGCCTTATAGATTTGAATTTTTCAACTGGCTGAAATCTCTACCTACATTCGGCCAATAATTTTTCAATCGGCATCACGGGCGAGGCGGAAACCCAACAAACCGTCTTTTCTAGTAGGTTCAACATCACCTCTTGTTGTTGAAGTTATGGCTCTATCACCGCTAGCTTTGCTGTTGAAGCACCCTCCGCGGATAACAAAATTGTTCGGTTTGTTGAAAACAATTTTTGCACCTGGATAAGGTCTTATTTTTGAACCCGTCCATTCCCAAACATTGCCGATCAAATCTAAAACTCCCCATTTGTTTGCTCCTTTTGGAAAAGAGCCGACTGGCATTACTTTGAAAACCTCTACTGCCGCTCGGTCATTTTCCCATTTATCACCCCAAGGATAAAGGTTATTGTCGTTACCGTTTCTTGCAGCATATTCCCACTCTTCTTCGGTCGGCAGACGATATTTGATTCCATCCCGATTCGATCGCCATTTGATAAATTCCTCAATATCTTTCATATCAACATAAACGACTGGCATCATTTCTTGCCCTTTTGGCGGATGGTTTCCAATCCAATAAGATGGTGCTGGATAGCCTGTTTCTCTAACGAATTGTTCGTATTCAGCATTGGTTACTTCTGTTTTACCTATCCAAAAATCTCGCACTGTGACAGTAAATTCAGGTCTTTCTCTTATGTCGCCATCGTTTCTCCCCATTTTGAAAGTTCCGCCTGGGATTTTTATCATTTCGGGCTTAAAATCTTTCTGAGTCACAGGTGATACTTCTGCGGTTTCCGTACTAGCAGAATTTCCAGATTCTGAGGATTCAAATCTTATCGTTAACAATCCTATCAAACCACCTAACAAAAACATCAACAAAATTCCTGCCACCAAAGCAAAAGTTTTTCCTAATTTTCTTCTTTGCGGTCGATATTCAATAGCCGGTAATTGGGAATTAGTTTGATCGGATTCAACCGTAACGTTTGAAAATTGTTCAGATGCAACTGGTTGCTCTGCATCAAACTCAGTTTTCAAAAGGTTTTGACTATTGGAAGTAAATGGCGTTGAAGGTTTAGGGATTGGGTGTGTTTCTAGCTTCTTTAGTTCTGCAATAACTCGCTTGGGTTTGCCATCACAGAAAATATCTTCTTCCCAATCTTGAAATCCCTCACAAGCAACTTTGATTCTGTGACTTCCGCTTTGCAGACCCTCTATCAACAAACAACCGTCTGACTGCGTGACACCGATTGCAATGCCATCAACGAAAACTCTTGCACCAGGTGAATTCGACAAAATTTGAACAGGTGACGGCGGAATTGAAAATAAAGAAAGATGCCCTCGACCAACGGCTTCTCTTATCTCATGGACAAATTCGTCAATATCTTTTGTTCTTTTTTGCCGGTCTTTTTCTAGAGCGTGATGAATAGCCTTTTCTAATTTTGGAGGCACGCTCACGCCAAAAGCTGCTAGTGAAGGAGGCGGATCGTAAAGATGTTTTTTCATAATCGCTGGAATCGAGTTTCCTTTGAACGGAACATCTCCAGCTATCATCTGAAAAAGCATTATTCCAAGTGAGTAAATATCTGATTGTGCGTTTGGTTCTTCGTCAGCCCATTGTTCCGGTGCCATGTAATAAGGCGATCCCATCAAACCTGTTGTTTGTGCTTGAATAAACGAACCCAAAAGTTCACCTGATTTTATTTTTGCCAGACCGAAGTCAAGAATCTTAATCGCTTCATCAAAATTATTTGCATCTTTACAGATCATTATGTTGAGTGGCTTCAAATCTCTATGAATTATTTGCTGTTTATGTGCGGCATTTACTCCAGCACAGATTGCACAAGTCAGTTCCACTGCCTTTTCGGCAGATAGTCTCTTTTCTCTTTTCAAAAGTTCATGAAGGGATTCTCCTTCAACATATTCCATAACCAAAAAGGGCATCTTGCCGTTTACAACTCCAAAGTCCGTCACGGAAATAACATTATGATGACGTATGGCTGCTGAGGCACGAGCTTCTTGGTGGAATCTCGCGATCAATTGAGGATCGTTTCCAACTAAATCCGGTATTATGACTTTGATAGCATGAAAGGTTTTCAAATAAACATGTCGGGCTTTATAAACTACTCCCATTCCGCCCTGCCCAATTCGGCATTCGAGTTTGTATTTTCCTTCCAGAATTGGCTCGCCGGCTATCGAATAGAATGTCGAAGTTCCATCATCAGGACAATGCTCAACTGTGTCTGAGTAGCATTTTTTACATTGAGGGCATTCTTTCATCTTTCGCCAGCAGACAAATTCTTCTGTTGAAAATTTTAACCGCTTCCAATCTGTTAAGGCAAGCTAAAACCAGAATATGTCTTGGTTTTGAACCATCTATGATTCCGTCTATGAACACCGACTTCTGCTTTTTGGTTCGAGTCTAATCTACAGATTAGATGAGCCTTTCGGTTGCTCGAAAACGAAAATCCCAAGCAAAAATCGAAACATCAGAGGACAGATAAAATTTCATTACAAGGTTGCTTTCTGTATTATCTTGTTTTCCAAGTCAAAATGTATGCTGGTGGAATGTTTTTCACTATTAGACTACTTCGTTTTGCCCTACCGTAGTGAGAATTCATATATTTGCGAAATTCAATTGCCGAAGGAAAATAATAACAATGAGCATATTGAAAGGTGCGAAAAACGCATCCTCTTTGCATGAATTTATCAATCTCGATTAAAATTTCTTCGCAAACTTCCTTCGGGAGAGAGGCAAAGGGCAAACTCGAAATTATGTAGCCTATTTTCTTGATTCGAGCTTTCCGAACTATTTCTGAGGCTCTGTTGGCGTTTCCCTGGACAATTAAAAGATTTGCAAAACGCTTACGTAAAATTCTAACAAATCCTTTATCAATTTCGATTCCAATGTAAGATTGAGTGTTAGGAAGCTTAGGAAGCAGAAATTTTGTGATTGCACCTGTTCCAACACCTATTTCCAAAACAGCATTGTTTTCGTCGGGAAAAATATCCTCCACCATCTGCCTAGCAAGCCCAGACGATGATGGCAAAACGGCTCCCACATAAAGCGGATTCCTTAAAAAAGCTTTCAAAAAGTGAATGTTTTCATCCACGAAATCCATAAAAACTTGCAATCAGAATTGTATTCATTTCCAAAGCAAAACATCTCAACTCAGCATTAAGTCAAGAACATTCAAACATTATCTGCATCACTAAGTCAAGAGTTTTTGCCGCTTTGAAAACGCTACGAAAACAATCGAGTCGGCTGTTTTTTGTAAAATTTCTGTTATTTCTAGATCTTCAAAAATCAAAAATTTCAGGCTACTTCGGATTTTTCTGCTATCTCTTCTAGTTTTTTGTAGCTACAACTCTTGCAAAAGATCGTTTTTCCACCTTTTTTGTCCCGTCTCTCGAAAAGATAAGGTGAGGAACAATTTGGACAAGATTGCAAAAGTGGTTTATCCCAGAAAACGGCTTTGCAGTTGGGATATTCGGAACAGCCATAAAATACTTTGCCACGTTTTGACCGTTTCGCTACAATTTCGCCCTTTTTGCACTCTGGACACTGAACACCCAAGGTTTCTCGTTTTACATAATCGCATTTCGGATAATTACTACAAGACGTAAATTCTCCGAAACGTCCTCTACGTAGCACAAGTTTTGAGCCGCATTTTGGACAAATTTCATCAAGCTCGACCGGTTCTGTTTTTTTCGCAACATCGCCGATTTTTCGAGTATTTTTGCATTGCGGATAACCAATACAACCGTAGAACATTCCGTAGCGGCTTTTCCGCAATACCATTTCACGTCCGCAAACTTCGCAAGGGGGAACTTCGGTTTCAAGAGCTATCTTTGTATCTTCCCTAACTTCACGCGTATTCCTACATTCAGGATAGTTCGCGCAAGCCATGAATTCACCGTAGCGCCCGAACCTAATCACCATTTTTGCTCCACATTTTTCACAGGTTTCTTCTGTAGGAACAACGTTTTCTTTTTTGTTCTTTATATCTTTTTCTGCTTTTTTCAGGTCTTTTGAAAATTTCTCATAAAATTTCTTCAAAGATTCGCGCCAATCAAGTTTTCCTTCTTCGATTTTGTCTAGTTCCTTTTCAAGTCTAGCCGTATAGGTTTCGTTAAAAATATCCTCAAAAGAAGCGACAAGCAAATCGTTTACTGCGACACCTAACGGTGTCGGACGAAGCCTTCCTTCAAACTTTTCAACATATTCGCGCTCCTGAATTGTCGATAAAATCGTAGCGTAAGTTGAAGGTCTCCCGATTCCTTTTTCCTCCAGCGCCTTTACAAGCGTTGCCTCTGTGTATCGCGGCGGGGGTTCAGTGAAATGTTGCTCGGGTTCGATGTGGTTTAATTTCAGCTTTTCGCCTTTTTCTACTTCTGGCAGTTTTCTTTCTTCATCTTCATCATCGTTTTCATCGCGCCCTTCTTGATAGACCCTCAAGAAACCATCGAATTTCTGGATTGAACCTGTTGCACGAAAAACAAACCTACCTGCTTTTATGTCAATCGTAGTTTGATCGAAAATTGCAGGTGACATTTGCGAAGCAACAAAACGCTTCCAAATCAAGGTGTATAGCTTCAATTCTTCATCGGTTAAGAACTTTTGCAAACTTTCAGGCGTGCGATGAACGTCGGTCGGGCGGATCGCCTCGTGAGCATCTTGTGCCGAACGATTCGTTTTGTAAACGTTCGGCTTTGGTGGCAGATATTCTTGACCGAAGTTTTCCTTTATGAAGTTGCGCGCTTGATTTAAGGCATCTTCGGAGATTCTAGTCGAATCGGTTCTCATGTAAGTTATCAACCCCACCGATCCTTCTGCACCAAGCTCGATACCTTCATAAAGCCTCTGCGCAATTCTCATCGTTTTGTTCGGTGAAAATCCAAGTTTGCGTGAGGCTTCCTGTTGAAGCTTCGACGTAATGAAGGGTGGGGTTGGACTCCGCTTTCGTTCTTTCTTTGTTACCGAATCAACTACAAAATCTTGCTTTTGAGCCTCATCTACTATTTCTTGTGCCACCCTTTTGTCTGTGATGTGAAATTCCGATGCTTTAGGTTCTTTGTCGAAATCAGATGTTTTTACAACCTTATCGCCTATTTTGTAAAGCCTTGCATCGAAATCCGGTGGTAATTTAGCACTCAAGTTTGCGGTGATCGTCCAATACTCTGTTGGAACGAAACTCTGTATTTCTCTTTCACGTTCGACAACCAAGCGCAAAGCTACTGTTTGCACCCTTCCTGCTGAAAGTCTTCCGCCGAGCGTACGCCATAAAAGCGGTGAAACTTGGTACCCGACAATTCTATCCAAAACTCTTCTTGCCTGTTGAGCATTGACAAGATTTTGGTCTATCTGACGTGGATTGGCAAAAGCTTCATGAATAGCTTTTTCTGTTATTTCATTGAACCGAACTCGATAAACGGGGATTTTTGCTTTTTTCGGAACTACCTCTTCAGCTAGATGCTGGCAAATTGCCTCGCCTTCGCGATCAGGGTCTGCCGCAAGATAAACTGCCTCTGATTCTTTTGCTGCCTTCTTCAATTCGGCAACTATCTTTTTGTTGTTAGGCTTTTTGTCGTCAGGAATAAGTTCGTATTTCGGCTCAAAGCCTTTTTCAATATCAACGCCGAATTCATTCGGCGGTAAATCCTTTATGTGTCCTATTGATGCCAAAACTTTGTAATCTTTACCTAGATATTTGTTAATCGTTTTGGCCTTCGCAGGAGATTCAACTATGACCAAATTTTTTGCCATGTTTACTTTCTAAATCTTTTAACCCGATATTTTGACTTCTAACATCTTGCCCCCAAGGGTGTCAATTAGTTTGAGTTACAAAAGCCGATCTTTCCTGTTAAATCCTTTGTTCTCGCTAAGCTTCAAATTTCTTCATCCCTAAAGGCTTAAACTCTCCTAGCATAACAATTTCCGGGCATACTACGAATTAGACCTCTGATTTCCAATCCTAACAAGGCGGTTGACAAATCCGTAATGGAAAATCCCGAAGTTTCAATTAGACTGTCAAAATGGATAGGTTCATCAACTGGCAACATTCTGAAAAGTTGTTTTTCTGTTTCGGTCAAGTCGGCGGGCAACAAATCTTGTTGCTGCATTTTGTCTATCTTTTTCTCAACTACTTTCGTCGGTAAGATTCTCTCGGAGATTTCGCGTGGAAGCTCGGTTATGACGTCCTGCCATTGTTGAACAAGCTTTGCACCTGATTTTATCAGATAGTTAGTTCCAAAAGAATTTCGTGAAGTAATGTTGCCTGGCACAGCAAAAACTTCCCTACCTTGTTCTAGGGCGTAGCGTGCTGTTATCAATGAACCGCTACGCTCAGAAGCCTCTACTATCAAAACTCCGAAACTCAAACCGGAAATTATGCGATTTCGATAGGGAAAATTATCCTTCAACGGCGGAGTTTTCAAAGGAAACTGTGAAACCAAAGCTCCGCCTGTTTCAAGTATTTTATCGAGCAATTTTGCATTTTCCTTCGGATAAACATCATCAATTCCCGTTCCTAAAACAGCAATTGTTTTGCCTCCAACTTCGATTGCGCCACGATGAGCTGTTGCGTCAATGCCTCTAGCTAGACCAGAAACAATGCATATACCTCTTTCTGCCAATTGGCGTGATAGCATCAAGCAAGCGTTTTCTCCGTAGGTCGAACATTGGCGCGAACCTATAACCGCAATACAAGGCATCTCAAAACATTCTTGCCAATTGCCTTTGACGTAAAGCACTATGGGTGGATTAGGGATTTCACGCAGAAGTTGTGGATAACAGCCGTCGTCAAGTATCAAAACATCTCCGCCCAAATCCCTGACCTTTTGCAGCTCTTCTTGGGCTTTCTCATGAAACTCGCGATTCAAAATGCTTTGAATCGTTTCAGGCTTTAGTCTCAAAGCTTCAAGTTCACGAGCGTGTGCAAGAAAAACGTTTTCAGCAGAACCGAAGCGTTCAAGCAATTTAGCCATTACGCGCGGTCCTATGCCCGGAGTCATGTTCAACGCAATCCAATCTATCATGGCTTTTCAATGGTTTTGCCAAAAAACATCGTTTGCTTAGGAAATTTATTGTAATCCTCACCGACCATTTTTAAGTGTTCATAAATTCGGCAATTAAGCGGTGAAAATGATGAACACATTGTTCTTTCGATGGTGAATATCTACCGCAGTCATAAAATCTTGAACGGATACCTTTTTGAACTGATTCAACTACTGCTTCATCTTCCATCTCGATTCTGTGCAAATCCGCTCCTGCACCTTTGGAAAGCTTCGATTCATCCGCAACGAAAGTCAAGTAACAAATTTTCGTCTCATCGAGTCCTACAGGTTTGACTATGTTTACCGATAAGCCCCAAGGATAGAAATTCAACATCAAGTTCGGGAAAATGAAAAAATAGAGCGCCGCTAGATACTGCTGATTATACAAAACTCCAAATGAAGCTTCTTTCTCTTTTGTAAAAGCTTTTTGTAAACTAGAAAAGCGGAAAGTCTGGGTTGAATAGTCGGACAGGATTTTATTCAAAGATTTGTGAACGAAAGGTATATGAAATCCTTCTAGATAATTTTCGCAGTAAAGCGCCCAATGTGCCTTGACGAAATAATCTTGCTTGCTTGCTAGTTTTAAGCCTTTCCAGTTCAGTTGCTGAAAAACTTCCTTTACCTCACCGAAGAAACAGTCAAATGGAGCCAAAGGTATCAATGAAACGAAAACAAAATTTTCGAGTTGCTCACAAGGGATTTTCGCGAGATTATCCTTATCCGACGGAAAGTCTTCGACACCATCGAATTCGGGCATTGAAAGGAATTTACCGTTAAGATCGAATCGTCGCCCGTGATAGTCGCATTTTATTAGCCTTGCTTTGCACTCTTTTTCCACCAAAATTTTGCCTCGATGGGTGCATACATTCGACAAGCAAATAATTTTTTCAAAGCTTTTGTTAGATTCATCTTTAACAAGCAAGAGGGGTTCATCAATGAAGTTCTCAAGCAGAAACAACGGTTTTAGATTGTTAATTTCATCAACAGTCGCGACCAACTGCCAGCTTCGGGAAAAGATTTTTTCTTTCGATTCTTGAAAGTATTTCTCATCTAGATAAAACCTAGAAGAAAGAGTTTGAGCGAACTGTATCTTCTCGTGTATTTTGAAAATTGTCCCCATCATTTGCAAAAACAAAATACAATTCAGAAGTTGTGCCTATACACAAAACTTTTTTGAAACTTTACTTTGATTCTTCACTCGATTTTAATCTCTTCCCTGCCCCCTTCAAAACTTTTTCTTGAAAAAAGCTTAAACTGCCGAAAACACAGAAACCTCACTTCACCCTAACCCTAATCTCTTTGTTTCCACAAGGCGACTTGAGCAAGACTCCAAAAATCCCTGTTTTTTCACTTACGGATTTAATGACCAAGAAAAGCAGGTTTGAAGCTTTTGCAATTTCGGGTTCGTATTCTACTTGCAAGTCGGTAGGAGAATCAGGGATTGCGATTATTTTATTCAAATCTTCATCTGCACCGACATAACCTACTAGAATGCCTAAGCGCCCGCCGTCTCTGATGATTGATATCTCTTCTTGGCTTACAAACAAACTACAATCTTGTCTTTGTCTTAAAACCTCAACTCTAACTATGCGCGGCCGAATTTGTCCTGTTCGCATCAACTCATTTACCGACTCTTTTCTTTCTACAAGATAATCTTCAATCACTACTTCAACTTTTCTCACTCTCTCCTGCGTTTCTTCGATGTTTTCATCTTTTATCTCATCAATCTCTTTTTCTTTGTTTGTTTCTCTTATGTTGGCTTCCGTTAAAATGTTGGCTTCCGTTAAAACCTCATTCCTTGCCGACACACCAACTTCCTTCACGAAATTTCCTTCAGAGTTAATTTTTTCCTCTTTGGTTTCCATCTGCGGAATTTTTGCTTCTAGAGGCTCTGTTTTGGCCGTTTTAGAAAGCTTCGATTCTGAAATGTCAGTCTTTTCAGTATTGAGAAATTTAGATTCATCGATTTCTACCCCGTCAATTTTTGTGGATTCAATCTTGTTTTTTTCTTGGAATTCAATTTCTTTTATTTCGTTTTCCGAAGACTTTTCTTCGATAGAATCTCTCATCGGTACATTTTCTGATAACATCAGCGTTTCGGCTTCGCTCTGTTTGAGTTTTGTTTCTTCCGATGCCACTCGATTTTTTGACTCATTTAGCTGACTTTTGGATTCATCAGGCTTCGGCTGACTCCGCTCTGATTGATTTTGATCAGCTCGCTTAGGCTCTTGCGTTTTCTCGATTTGTTCGGAATATTCTGTTTCTGGTGTTTCGTTACCATCGCTTTTTGTTCCAGCTAAATTTTTGGTAGCATTTTCGCTATTCCCGGTTTTCAAAGAAGATGTTTCATTTGTCTTTTGAGCAACTTGATTTTCCAGTTGTTCTGTTAGGTTTCCTGTCTGTTTTATTGAAATATCCGTTTGTTTTATCAAAAAATCACCTTTATTTTGACTTTTAGCCTGAAGCATGTTTTCTAAACCATCTAGGTTTCCATGAATTTTCCTGTAGAGATTCTCAATCAGCGTTTTTCTGAAAGAATTAGGTTCACCACTTTTGTAGCTTTTAACGTATGCGTCAAGCGCCTTGGCTAGATCGCCGTTTGCTTCGTAGCAAGCTCCTAAACGCCATAAACTCGAACGCCACCATGCACTATCTTCAGGCAAAATGCTGGCCGCTCGTTTTAGATGAATAATGGCTTCAGAGATTTTGTTTTGTTGGTAAAGTGTCCAACCCATGATTTCCTCGATCTTGCCGCGCATAATATTTGAAAGAGTCTGGCGCGGGATTTGCGGAATAACAATCAACTGGCCTCTCGAAATTGCTGTTCTACGCGCTTCGTAAAGCTGATCGGACAAAACAAAAGAAGAAGCTGAGGGAATCTCCAAAGCCTCTTCAATTCCGCCGATCGCTTCTTTCAAGAAATCCAATGCTTTCGACAAAGCGATTTTCTTTTCCATCAAACTTTCTGCCGTGAAGATTAAGCGATAAACCTTTGCTTTATCATCGCCTCGAACGAAATCTTCTGCCAGCCGAATAATTTCAGCCTCATTTGGTTCTTTTTCTTTCAATTTTTGCGTTAGCAAAAAAAGAGTTTTAAGCTTTTGTGTTTCTTCTTTGCTGTCTGCACGCTTTTGATGAAATATACCGGCACGAAGCTCGAAAGAGAGTAATTCGGAGAAATCTTCTACGCGCTTTGTAATGCGATTTCCCAAACGTGTTTCAACTAAACCTTCATTTGAAATCGAAAAACTTTTTTCCAACGCTTCAACTGCTTCGTTGTAAAAACCCGATGCCAGCCTTGAAACTGCCAGTTCATAATCTAGAGTCGGGAAATTACCGTATTGTCGAGCTGTTAGCAAAACTCTTTCGGCTTCGTTCGGCTTGTTTTGAGCAAGAAAACTGCGAGCAAGAGCAATGTAAGCCCAGACATAACGCGGTTCGATCTCAATAGCTTCTTGCGCCTTTACAGCAGCCTTCTCTGCATACTCATTTCTTTCATGGCTTTCAGTCTTTAAGCTTTCTTGCGCATACCAATAAGCCGCCCCTGCTAGCAAAACGAAATTCTTTGAATTTTTCGCTTTCTCAAGTTCTGCTTCAGCTTCGTCGATTTTGCCTAAGTCAAACAGCGAAAGAACCAATCCTGTTTTGGCGGGGATTGACTCAGGTTCAAACTGTAAAATCTCTTGGTAGATTTTCAAAGCTTCTTCTACTTGTCCTAATGCTCTTTTTGTATCTGCTAAATTTTGTTTCACTGAAATAGAATTCGGAGCTATCTCTAAGGCTTTTTCGTATGCTTTCACAGACGCATCTAAATCAAAATTCAACCGATTAGCCAAACCCAAGATTTGATAAGCCAGCAGGAATTTGTCATCTATCTGAACAGCCTTCTCAGCCAATCTTTTAGCACTCTCGCCGTCTTCGATATTCAAATAGAAGGTTGCAAGTTGGCAAAGCTGTTTTGCATTGCCCGCGATTTTTTCCTCAATCAATTCTGCTATTTCAACTCCTGCTGCCTGTTGACCGCTAAAAAAAAGTAAATTCGGGATTTTTAAGAGATTTCTTGTGAAAAACTCGTCTGTAATGTTTGCGGGAAGCTCTGAAATTGCCGTTTTGAAATCCTGAATGCTTTCTTCGGTTGCACCATTTTTGAGCTTCTCTTCAGCTAAACCGATCCGTGCAATCGCCAGCGCTTCTAAAACCGTATTCTTGTTTGCCGCATTCGGGAACTTCTCTAAGAATTTTTTCAAAAATTCAATTTTTTCGCTCGGATTTTCCGCAAGCAAGGCCCTCTCAAGTTCTTCCTTTTCTGAAACTTTCGGTGTTTGTTTTGTTCTCTGAGCCGAGATAGCCTGAAACAAAGAAATCAACAGCAACAAAAAAATTGCGGCTTGTTTGAAATCGCAGATTCTCACAAAATAAATCCCTCCGATTAACCAGAACTTCTAAGCAACTTAAGAATATAGCACAAAAAATAGAATTGCCTTTAGTTTCAATTGGTTTTATCCTAAAACATGAAAATGGAAGAATTTGAAGCATTGTGGCTTAATTCATTACAAATTGCCAAGGAAAAAGCCAAATCCATTGGTAACAAAGATTTGGTGGAATATCTTGATTTGAAGATTAGAAATGACCGCAGTCGGTTCGAAGCTAGCAAACTTCTTTTTGAATCCTTTACACAGGTTGCCCAAGAAAAAATTGCCGATGGACACAACCTAGAGATCCAGACCCAAAGCCCGCATCAATTTCAGATGAATCAATCCGTTTTGACAGGACATCTTCTGACGATAAGTTTCGGGATTTGCCGATTCACAGTCGAAGTAGGCTGGACTAGAAAACCAGAAGATGGATTTATGCGCAAAGGTGCATTAGCTTGCGCCAAAATAACCCACTTTGGAAAACCAGAACACAACGCTCAATTGCTTTTACTACTTTCACAAAACCATCAAACTAATTGGTTCTTGCTTGAAAAAAACGGAAATCTCAAAGAATTCCAAGATTTCAAAAAACATGTGGAAATTTTGTTTGATTGATGCTTGCAATTAGGAATATCCAAGTTTTTCAGAGCTAAAATTTGCTCTGAATCGGCTGATTTTTCGAGCTTTAATACAGCTCCTTTTGAAATACCCGAATAAGCCAGAGCAGAGAAAAGTAAAATCGTTTGGAAATCATTTCAAGAGATTGGTTAAAATATGGTAACACAAAGCTAGAATAAACCCATGCCTGTAGCCGAGCACTTTGGAAAAGAGCAAGTTTCTGAAAAATCAAATGAAATCCTCGTAGAACTCGGCAATTCTTTCAAATCAGATAGAAGACTTTTCAAGCCGATACTCGCTCAAATCTTCAAGGCTAATGTATTTCAATGCTCTATCTTGCGCCAAGATTTTAACGAGGCTATAGCTTGAACTTGTGTATGATTATAGAGAAAATATTGATGATAATTTGTTTGTCTGTTTAGGCGAATTTGCAGGTTTGGAAATGAGGAGCAAAATTTTTGAGTTTTTTTTAGTCATTGTCTTGCTTTCACTCGGAGCAATAGCTCAAGATTTTGAAACTGTTGAGGAAGCAAAACGGAATGTCAAAGATGAGCCTTTCAAAATAGGTCCCGGCTACACTTTTTCGGCTTCTTCAAAAGTCAAGCCCCTTGAAGAAGATGCCTATAGCAATGAAATTTTAGAAGACCCTCTCAGCAAAGAAATTCTAAAAGATTACAAAGAAGCTTTAGAGATAATTCGTAGCAAGCATGTTGATGGCGAAAGGCTTGACTATGAAAAATTGACGAAGTCCTCCATAACCGCAATGCTTTATGCTCTCGATCCTCACTCAAGCTTTTTTGCTCCAACAGAATTCCGTAAAATGCTCCAGGAACAGCGGTCTGAATACTCTGGAATTGGTGTTTCAATAACTACTCGTCAGTTCAACGGGCAGACAGAAACTTATGTTCTTTCTGCCTTACCTGATTCACCTGCGCTTCGTGCAGGTCTGCGATTTGGTGACAAGATATTAGCGGTTGACGGAGTTAAAGTCACAGGCAAGGATTCCATAATCGTTAGGGACAAAATTCGTGGTGAGCAGGGAAAGGTCGTTAGATTAACAGTAGAAAGAGCTTTTGACAAGAAGATTGAGACTCTTGAAATAAAACGTGCTGTAATCCCGTCGCCTTCAATTCAAGATGCATATATTTTGAGGTCTGGTATCGGCTACATTGATTTGACAGCGGGTTTCAGCTTAACCACCAGTAAAGAGTTAGAAAAAGTCTTAGCGAATTTGAAAAAACAAAATTTAACCGGTTTGATTTTAGATCTGCGCAACAATCCCGGCGGAATCCTCGAAGAGGCTGTCAAAGTAGTGGAGAAATTCATCGGACATGGTCAGTTAATCGTTTCACAACGTGGGCGTTTTCCAACAGACAATCGCCTATGGAGATCGAGCAATAGAAATCCAGAGAATATTCCGATTGTAGTTTTGGTCAACCGCTATACTGCATCTGCTTCTGAAATAGTCGCTGGAGCCTTACAAGATCACGACAGAGCTTTAATCGTCGGCGAAAACACCTTCGGCAAAGGTTTAGTTCAAAGCATTTTCAACTTGCCAAGAGGATCGGGTTTGACATTAACTACAGCTAAATATTACACGCCGTCGGGAAGATTGATTCAGCGAGAATACAGCGTCGAACAACTCTATGACTATTATCGTCACAAATCAGATTACAAACCAGATATAAAACAAGCGAAAAAAACCGTTACAGGACGCATTGTTTATGGTGGCAACGGCATAATGCCCGATGAAACAGCACCAACCCAGACTTTAACGGAAACCCAAACAAAATTGCTCGACCCGGTATTTTTCTTTGTTCGCGAGATGGTTAACGGAAGAATCTCAGGACTAGAGATTTACAAATGGACACGTCCGCCCAGATTTGGGCATCGGATTCGCTCGTATGATTTCCCTCCGTCGGATATTCTCATCGCAGCATTCAAAAATTATCTGAAAAGCACACAACCCGATTTGCTTTCGGAAGTTGAATCTGAAAAAGAGTTTCTGTTACTGAGATTAAAATATGACTTAGCCACTGCAATGTTCGGCATTACGACTGCTAACCAGGTTCTAATTGAAGCAGACCCACAAGTCGAAAAGGCAATTTTGAGTTTGCCTAAGTCTCTTGCATTAGCCCAAGCTGCACAAAGAAAACTTGTCAACAAATCCAGATAACCCGACTTAGCTGATTCCACAAACAGTAAGTCTTTATGAGCAAATTCAAAGATGAGTAAAACAAAAGAGCAAAAATCGGGTTTTTATAAAACTTTTCTTTTGTTATTTTAGGCTTGTGGACTCTTTTGTAAGAAAACTTATAACCGAGTGGAGAAAACTAGGATTGCCTTTTTCGAATGAAGTTTTCGTTGTAGCTTTGTCGGGAGGAGCAGATTCTTGCGCATTAACATTGGCTTTGAAAGAGCTACAAGAGCGTCAGAAGTTGCACCTACGCTTTGTTTTAGCTCATTTTAACCATAGTCTCCGTGGGTCGGCAAGTGACAAGGACGAAGAATTTGTCAGAAATTTAGCCGTAAAACTTGGATTTGAAATCTTCGTCAAACGCGGGAACCTGTTTTCGATGAAGGCAAATCTCGAAGAAAATGCAAGAAATGCTAGATATGAATTCCTAACTGAAATCGCTGAAAATCTCAATGCTTACGGAGTTTTGACAGCTCACACCATCAACGATCAAGCAGAAACCTTTCTAATGAATTTGCTTCGTGGAAGCGGGATTCGAGGGCTTTCGGCAATGAAACCAATAAGAACTTTGAAAAAAAACTCACAAAGAGAAATTTTCTTGATCCGTCCACTGCTCCGATGGGCTAAACGTCACGATACGGAAAGTTTTTGTCGGAAACAGTCAATCGAATTTCGTCTGGATTCAATGAATGAACAGATGAACTTTACTCGTGTCAAAATCAGAAAAAAGCTACTACCTTTACTCGAAGAAGTCAATCCTAAAATCATTGATGTTTTAGCAAGAACAGCTCGAAATTTAGCTAACGAAGCAGAGGTTTTATCGGAACTGCTGAAAAATTTCGCTTCTTCCGACTTAAGAATCAGGGATTTGAAACCTATTTCATCGGCATTGAGGCAAGCAGTTTTGCGTGCGTGGCTTGAAAGAGAGTTGGGAAATCTGAAAGGTTTGCATTCGGTGCACATAGAGGCAATCGAAAACTTAATCATAAGCAGGAAAAGCGGGCGAATTGTCGAACTCCCGAAAGGAATAAGCATTGAGAAAAAAGCCGGGAAACTTTATCTTTATAAAAATTGAGTTTGAAAAACTCAGAACTTAGCCGTTAAAATTTAATTTGAACGAGCTGTAATGGCTCTTGAAAACAACGACTAAAAATAAATTTTCATCGCAAAAAGGTGGAGGTTTGGGAGAAAGTTGAGTAACAAAGCGAAAAATGCTCTCCTGTGGTTGATGATAATTTCCAGCGCTTTGATGTTTGTTTGGTTTATCCAGAAAACTCAAAGCAGCAGAAATCCACAAGAATTGAGCTTGGATCAAGCAATCATAAGAATAAAAAACAGAGATTTCAAAGAAGTATTCCTCAAGCAATCTCAAGTCGAATTTACAGATGTAAACGGCAGCAAGTTTTACACGAACATCGGAAGCGATCCAACAAGAGAATTGCTTTTGAAGACGATTCAGGAACAAAACGAGTTAAATCCGTCTTCGCCGATTAGATTTTATGAAGAGCAAACTTCAAGCGGGATTTTTTGGTATGTTTTGATTCAAAGTCTGCCTTTCCTTTTGCTGGTTGGCTTTTTGATTTTCACGGTCCGACAAATGCAAGTTGGCGGAAACAAGGCTCTTAGTTTCGGTAAATCAAGAGCAAGACTTTTGAATAATCAACAAAAACGCGTTACTTTCAAAGACGTCGCCGGAGTTGACGAAGCAAAAGAGGAATTACAAGAGATTATTGAGTTTTTGAAAGACCCACATAAATTCCAAAGGTTGGGCGGTAGAATTCCGAAAGGAGTCTTGATGGTTGGACCTCCTGGAACAGGGAAAACTCTTTTAGCAAAAGCTGTGGCCGGCGAGGCAAATGTGCCGTTTCTTTCAATCTCAGGCTCGGATTTTGTTGAAATGTTCGTCGGAGTTGGAGCTTCGCGCGTTCGCGATTTGTTTGAACAAGGTAAGAAAAATGCACCGTGTATCATCTTTATTGACGAAATCGATGCCGTTGGACGCCACAGAGGCGCAGGACTCGGCGGTGGACATGATGAAAGAGAACAAACATTAAACCAGCTGCTTGTTGAAATGGATGGTTTTGAATCCAATGACGGTGTTATCTTGATGGCAGCGACGAATCGTCCGGACGTTTTAGACCCTGCACTTCTTCGTCCCGGAAGATTTGATAGGCGCGTCGTTGTTGGGCGTCCCGATGTTAAAGGAAGAGAAGAAATCTTGAAAGTTCATACAAGGAAAACCCCACTCGACAAGGATGTTGACATAAAAATCATTGCAAGAAGCACTCCGGGATTCACAGGTGCAGACCTAGCTAACTTAGTCAATGAAGCTGCTTTGAATGCTGCACGCAATAACAAAAAGGTAGTTTCAATGGAAGATTTTGAAATAGCAAAAGATAAGGTTTTAATGGGAGCGGAACGAAAATCACTCGTGCTTTCGGAAGAAGAAAAGAAACTAACTGCATATCATGAAGCTGGTCATACACTTGTTAGCTTGAAAGTTCCAGCAGCAGACCCGATTCACAAGGTTACAATTATTCCGCGTGGCGTAGCTTTAGGCGTAACTCAACAACTGCCGGAAACCGATCGTCATAGCTACACAAAAGAATATCTGCTGAGCCGAATTGCGATATTGATGGGCGGAAGAATCGCCGAAGAAATTTTCTTCGGTGAGGACAAAATAACAACAGGTGCATCGAACGACATTGAAAATGCAACCGAAATAGCCCGCGCAATGGTCTGCGAATACGGAATGAGCGATCTTGGTCCTCTAGCCTTCGGTAAAAAAGAAGAGCAAATTTTCTTGGGCAAAGAAATAGCTAAACACCGTGATTATTCAGAAGACACAGCAATAAGAATTGACCAGGAAATTAGAAAGATAGTCTCCGAACAATACGAAAGGGCTAAAAAGATAATTTTAGAAAACAAAGCTGCCCTAATAAGGCTTGCCGAAGAACTAATCAAGAGAGAAACGCTTGACGGTTCGCAAGTCAAGAAAATAGTAGAAGGACTGTCACTAGAAGACGAAGAAGTAACTCCTAGTTCTGAATCCGACGATGAAGTAGAAAGAAGAGAAGGAAAAAATGCTGGCAAAATCAAACAGCCAATCCTTCCACCGATAACACCTAATAACCCGGCAACTGCCTGATCTTTGAATCCAATTTTCTCTACCGTTAAAACAAGGATGAAGTCTCTAAAACTTCATCCTTGTTTTTTGTGTTACATTTGTCTATATTTGATTCAGCTACAGAAACTCAAAAAACTGGAGAATAATCATGAATTGGAAGGCTTTTGCTACGGCATTTATAATGTTGTTTTTGGCAGAGCTCGGTGACAAGACTCAGCTAGCCGTTATCACCATGTCGGCAAATACCGATTCAAAATGGTCAGTTTTTCTTGGTGCTTCACTTGCGTTAATACTTGTGACTTTAATAGGCGTTCTAGTTGGCGATTTGATAAGCCGATACGTTCCAACGGAATGGCTTCATAGAATCGTCGCCATTGCGTTCATTACAATAGGCATTTTAATGCTTTCAGGAAAGTTGTAACAACAAGTTCATGCCTAGAACACCGGCTTTTCTTGCTATGATAAATGCAGGAAAACTTGAATTTGCCTGAATAACCGGATGCAAAAGAGTATGAAATAAGAGAAACAAGACATGGTTTATTCGTTCAGGGGCTTATGTTTCAGGGTTAAGATACACTTATGCCTGAAAATCAAAATCTCTCAAAAGAGAACCAAATTTCTCCAAACTTTGTAATAATTACCGGTCTATCCGGCTCAGGAATGTCTTCAGCAACTAATGCGTTTGAAGATTTAGGTTATTTTTGCGTTGACAATCTTCCAATAGCATTGTTGCCACAGTTTGCAAAATTGCTTTTACCTAATAAAGAAGAAAAACCATCTCTCGAAAAAGCGGCTTTGGTTATTGATATTCGCGAACGGCACTTTTTGTCTGACTTTCATTCAGAATTAGAAAAGGTCATCAAAAAAGGACTAAAACCTTATGTTCTTTTCTTTGAGGCTTCAGATGAAGTTTTACAGAGAAGATTTTCTGAAACGAGACGACCTCATCCCTTTGATAAGGGTGAAGGACTGCTCGCAGCGATTCGTGCCGAAAGAGAAGCAATGCAGGAAGTTCGTCAAAAGGCAGATCGCATAATTGATACGTCAAAACATACAGTTCACAGTTTGCGAAGATTCCTACTGGAAAGCTTTAGAGAAACCGGAAAAGAAACACCTTTAAGAGTTGAAATCATAAGTTTTGGGCACAAATACGGCATTCCTAATCAATTAGATTTACTTTTCGATGTGCGTCATCTACCCAATCCCTACTTTTTACCGGAACTAAAAGAACTTCCGGGCAATCACCCGAAAGTTGTCGAGTTTTTGGACAAGGAAAAAGATGTTCAGGAAACAATCCGTAGATTTGCAGACCTGCTGGATTATCTTCTTCCGCTTTATCGGCAGGAGGGAAAATCTTACCTGACAATTGGAATAGGTTGCACAGGTGGAAAGCATCGTTCGGTCAGAGTTGCCGAAGCACTTGCTTCGCTTCTGAAAGAAAACGGCTATGAAGTTATAGTTTCCCACCGAGACATAGCAAAACAATAAGAAGTGGGAAGGTAGTCATCTACTAGGTCATCTGCCGATAATCCATAAGAACACATGTGTGTTTCTTGACGTTTTATCTTCAAAAGCGGTAAATGTTACCATCTGGAGAATTCAAAACATGAAAGCCGAGCAACTGCTGGAGCTCCTGGAGCAGCATATTAACGAATTACCCCACCTGATGGGCGAAGAGGAGTGGCAAGCGTTCCGTGCCGTGCTGCACACAAGCGTGCAACAGATGCGCGAGGGCATCTCGCTCAACGAGCTGGAAACCGCCGTGCAGCCCATCTCAGACCACCTTGTGCGCTGCCCGCGGGTGCGCGAGAAGCTCCGTGCGTTCAGCGAAAGCTCGTCCCAACGCCTCAGCCAGTCCCCCGCCGACACCACGCCGCGCGAGCAGCAGGTCAACCAAGTCGCGAACCGCTTTCGCGTGTTTGCCCACACGCACGCCCCCGCAACCGATGAGGAAGCCAATGAGAAAAGAGAAGCAACAAAACTCCCAAAGACAACCGACCGCCACCAGCACTAAGTTCGAAGACCTGGAATGCCATCGGTGGTGGTTTTTCCTGCTGCAGCATGCGACCTCCGACGGTGCGTTGGTCTACGCTTTGCCCGACGATTTCGTGAAAGCCCTGAACGCGGCAGGCGCGTGGCTCGGCTGGTCGAAGGAGAAGGGTGAGCTCCTGAGTTGCGACATCCGCCTCGGCGCTTTTCACCTCAACCTCAGTCGACGTTTGGTGAAAGACGAAGCCGCTCAGCGGCACAACCACGACGGCACGCTCTGCATGCTGGAGGCGCGCACGCTGCTGGATGCCTGCTACCTGCAACTGTGCGCAGTAATAAAGGGCGCACTCAACCTCAACAGCCCCCGCGCCCTGCAGAACTCCTTCCCCGCCCTCAACGCAAGCGAACCTGATGAAGACAACAAAGAAGAAGATAAAATTAATCATGCCTTCTCCGCCCTCAACGCAAGGAAACCGTTGCTTGGCACTGCCGAGTGCTGGTGCCTGATGCTCGCCGCGGGCGAACCGAACGAAGACGCGCTCCGCGAGGCAATCCAGCTGCTCAAGCAGCAGCCCGAGCAGCCCCAAGAGGGCTACTTGACCTTCGCCACGCAGGGCGGACTACTCGCCCTCTACCCCGACACGCTCACTTGTTACCTCGTCTACGCCAGCGCACAGACCCAACCGATGAGCGTCCTGCTCCACCAACTCCTGCCCCTCTTGCTGCTCAACCTGCTCAAGATTCGCCTGCTGCGCGGGAAGTACCCCCCGTTCAAGGCGCAGGTGGTGCAGCACGAGGCGCACTTGGAGCAGAAGATGGCGCATGCACGCGAGGCACACTGCCTCTCCATCGAGCAGATCGAACGGCACAGCTTGGAACTGGCGCGGCAGCAGGCGCACTATCTGGAGGCGCTCAGCCAAATCGAAGAGGGGCTCCACACCCTCAAGACGCTGCAGGACAATCTGCGCCGCCTGCTGCGCGACCCGCTCTGGTACAACGGCGACGAATCCGCCCCCGCCCGACGCCTGTTCGAACCCGTCCAGCTCCTGATTGACCAGCTGCAAAGCGACCTGCACTACTTCCACATCACGCGTCAGCAGGCAGACCTCCACTTGGAAAGCCTCAACACTGCTTCCGTGACGCGCAATACCCAGTGGAATCGTAGAACAGCGATTGTTTTGTTGGTTCTTGCACTCCCCACGCTACTCGGATCAGTTGCCGGGTTTATTCCCGAACTTACACAAAAGGTGCCAGTATCGCTTCGAGGAATAGTAGCGGGTATGCTATTTCTTGTCGTGGGCGTCTTGCCGGCATGGTCGTTCAGTCCCTTACTCCTATCCCTTGTAAGCAAACAGAGAACATCGCCAAACACGCCGACAGAGCTGCCACGCCTCGAATCGAAGCCCCTTCCAACCAGTTTCCTAAGTTGTGCGCCGGCTGAACCTCCAAAAGGGGTGCCAGCAAACTGCCCGCAGGAGGCGAAAACTTCCCAACACATAACGAATTCAGAGTAAGGTGTTGACAAACCGTTCGGTTGTGGGTAGAACAGCACCCATATATTTGTGGAGGTAAAACAATGCAAGGACAAGATTATAGCGAGTTGCTAAACGTGCCTGCGTTCGACATTCCCGACGACATCCCGCCCTCCGACGACCCCCGCGCTGCGTGGGCGAAACCTTTTCGCGAATACCTCGCGAGTGGCTTCAAAAACGACGCTTTCCTGCAACAAAGCCTACAGCGTGCCCAGCAAGCGGGCGAGCGCGAAATCGCCGCCCTGCTCCCCCTGCTGGCGCAAGGCGAGTGGGGGACGGCTGCAGAGCAAGCCCAACGCCTCTTTGCCGTGCTCCAACAGCAAGGACGATTGGAAGAGGCGTACAGCCTGCTGCTGTTGCCGATAACAGCGCGGACTATGCTGACGGAGCAGTTTTGCCAGTTCCCGTTGGAGCAGCAGAGGGCTGCGCTGCAGGTGGGGTTGCAAGCGTGTGAGCAGGGCTACCATCTTAGCTGCGCCCTGCGCGACAAACCCTGTCAGGCAATGTTTTTATTCTTTAAAGGCGCGGGGTTATACAATTCGCGGCAGCTGGAGGCGGCGGTTGAGGCGTATCAGGAGGCGTTGGGGCTGTATCGGCGACTGGCGCACGCCCAGCCCGAAGTGTACGAACCCTTTGTGGCAACAACGCTCAACAATCTGGGGGTTGAGCTCCACGAGTTGCGTCGTTATGAGGCGGCGGTGGCGGCGTATCAGGAGGCGTTGGAAATTTACAACCGCCACGACATCCCCGACCAGAAAGTGAAGACTCTCGCGAATCTTGGCATACTTTACATCGGCGAGCGTCGGTACGAAGACGCGCTGCCCTACCTGCGCGAGGCGGCTGACCTTGTGGAGCGGCTCCGCGCC
>Ga0197142_1000013_pt1 | contig 145016 bp, 152 predicted proteins | sample GBS60_MetaG_FD_148614 | JGI IMG/M metagenome (GOLD analysis project Ga0197142, IMG submission 148614) | Sediment microbial communities from Great Boiling Springs, Gerlach, Nevada, United States - GBS 60_MetaG | ecosystem: Environmental > Aquatic > Thermal springs > Hot (42-90C) > Sediment... | reverse complement strand
TTTTTTTGGTTTTTGTTTGGTGCTTTTGAATATTTACTTTCAGCAAGTGGTTATTATTCTATTCAAAAAGCTAAAAGTAGAATGATATCTGCTATTTTAGCAGTTGTTATTGTTTTAATTATTCCTCCTATTTTATATTTAATAGATCCTAATATTTTTAATATCACACTTAAAATTCCAAATGTAACAATTTCCCCTCCTGGAAAAAAAGAATTCAAGCCACTTCCTGGTTACGCTCCAGCGATTGGATCTCCAAATGCATCTGAACTACTTAAAGAATTTAAACCAAACTGTCAGATTAAAATACCTAGCGGTCCTTGTGCCGAAAGGCATCTTAAAAAATACTTAATAACAAATAAACTAATTAACACATCCTCTATGTCAGAACAAAATAAGTTACTTAGAAAACTATCCTTAATTTGTCATTATTCAAGCTATGGGAATATATATCTTGGAACAAGCAGAGTTAATACTTGCCTAGATCAAAAACCATTTTCTGGAGGACTTTTAAATATTAACATGGCTGCAGTTGAATTTTCAGGACAAATAGTTGAAAATAAAATATTTTTTTTCTTCTGGCCAATTACAGTAACAACTACTGTCTATTGCAAACCTGGTGAAATTTTTAATTTTTTAACACCACCTAATTCAGCTAATATAATCAATACTATACCAATTTTTGACAAAAATCTTCAGCAGTTCTTGTGTGAAGTTAAAAACATTAGTTTATATCAAAAATGTTTTACAATTTTAAGCAATCCTGATGATCATTTTAAAATTGCTTATAGAATTTCAGAAGGTTGGACAAATTTTAGTAGTTGGCCAATATGGGAAAAAGGGCTTAAAAAATGCTTTCCATAATAATAAGAATTTTTCTATTTTATGATTTTTTAAGATTTAGATACTAAATTAAGATTTCTTTGGTAAGTTAATTTTTCAAAAATTAATCTTTGAGGCAAAGTTAAAATTAAATTAATTGTCCAATATAAGGTAAAAATAGCCGGGAATTGAACTAAAACTATTACAATTAAACCAAAAAACAAAAAAGCTATCTTACGTTGATCTTTTGGCAATTTAAGTAAAGTTAGGTATTGAAAAATAGTCATCACTAAAAACAAAAAATAATTTTTTTCAGCCAAGTTGATTGAACCTAAAAAATAAAGATTAGTATTAGGATTTTTTAAAATTTGACTTAATGCAAAAAAAATCCCCAAAAAAATAGGAAGCGGTAAAAATTGAATAAAAATAGTGAAAAAAGGATTGTAGTTTTCTTTTTTATAAATCTCAGATAATAACTCAGCTTGTTTTTGAAAATCTTTTTTATATTTCTTTAAAATCTCATCCATTTTGGGTTTTAATCTTTTTATCTTTTCTTCTTCTAAAAAAACTAAAAACTCCAAAGGAGAAAGAATAACTTTTAAAATAAAAGTAAATAAAATTATGCTTAAACCAAAATCTGCCAAAAAGCTATTAATCCAAAAAATTATCCCAACTAATCCTTGAACTATAAATTCCATGCTTAAGTTTTATAAAAAATTTCGACTTAAAATTTCTTTTAATTCATCAAAACTAAAATCTTTTTTAACTAAAAAAACAATATCCTTGCCCTTAAAATTTCCATTTTTAATTAAAGGCCTAATTATAGCATATATTCTTCTTTTTATCTTATTTCTCAAAAAGGCTTTTTTAAGACTATTTTTAGCAAAAATCACAGCAAATCTTGGAAAATCTAAATTATTTTCCTTAGACAAAATTTTTAAATAAGAGTTTATTAAATTTTGTTTAAACTTTTTATTTTCAAAAAAACTTTTTAAATCTTTGGTGGTTAATCTAAATTTCTTTTCAATCATTAAACAGTTAATTTTTTCCTTCCTTTTCGTCTTCTTCTTTGCAAAATTCTTTTACCACTTTTACTTCTTTTTCTTGCTAAAAAACCAATTTTTCTTTTTTGCTTTAATTTTGTCGTCATCTTTAAAAATAATTTTATCAAAATTTTATTTTAAACAAAAATTTATTCAAAAAAAATCATGTTTATTATCTCCCAACTAACTAGAATTGTCCAACTAGTAAAAAAATCTCCAATAAAAGGAGTAGCCTCCAATCCTAAAAAAGAACCAAATTTTAAATTAACTTTATTGAAAATAAATTTTTTAAAAGGATTATTTTGAGAAGCAAGGAAATCTCTATTCCTTAAAAAATACCAAACCCCTATAGTACAAATTCCTATAAAATCTAATAAAAAGGAAAATGGTATACCAATTCCAAAAAAACTTGCGATAAATAAAATAAAACCTGCTAAATCTAGAAAAAGAGCAATCATTAACATCAATAAAGCGATCAACAATCCGAAAATATCAAGTTTAAAAGCACGAGATTTTGTTTCTTCTCCTTCCTCTCTTTCATTTCCTTCACTTCCTTCCTCCTCAGCTTCATCTCCCCTTTCAACTTCTTTCTCATCTTCCTCGTCATTTTCCTCATATTCTTCTTCAGCTTCTTCTTCTAATTCTTGTAATTCATTCTCCTGTTCTTCTTTTTTTTCAACTTTTCCTTTTGTCACTTCTTCAATTTCTTGTTCAGATTCTAATTTTGTCTCTTCTTTCATAAGTTCATTAGCCCCTTTTTCTATATAATATTCAGGAGTTTCTCTTTGCATATAAATTAGAATAAAAAATTAGCTGCGGGGCTAGGGCTCGAACCTAGACTAACGGCTCCAAAGGCCGCTGTGCTACCATTACACCACCCCGCAAATCAAAGGTTAATCTTAATTTTAATCAAAATATTGAAAAATAGCAAGCTCTATAGGAAAAAGAGATAAAGACGAATCTTTCTTCAAATTAAAATTAGCTTCAAAAAATAAGTAATTCAACTTTTTAATATCAGAAAGCTCAAAATTTGCTATAAGTTTCTCAAGTCTTTTAATAGTTTCTTTTGAATTTTCAACACTTAAATGTTTTAGATAATCAGGATTTACTTTTGCTAATAACAATTGTCTTAAAACTTTTAAAATTTTTTTTAAAAATAATTCTAAATCATAGCCTTCAGAATAAATTTTTAAAACAAAATCTAAACTTTCTTTTAAATCGCCTTTTTTTATTATTTCTAAAAAATCTAAAACTCTGTTTAATGATAAATAGCCCAAAAATTCAGAAACAAAGTCTTCTGTTAATTTTTCTTTGTTATCTAAAGCTAAAACAACTCTTTCAAATAAAGTTTCTGCATCTCTTAAGGAACCTTCAGCCTCCTCAGCTATTAAATAAAGAGCCCCTTCATTTACTTCAAAACCCTCTTTTTTTGAGATAAGTTTCAATTTTTCAATAATCTGAGAAGCGTTTATTCTTTTAAAATCAAGTCTTTGAACCCTTGAATGAATAGTTGATAAAATTCTATCTGGTTCGGTTGTGGCTAAAATAAAAATAGCATGTTGAGGAGGTTCTTCTAAGGTTTTAAGTAAAGCATTAGAAGCTTCTTCTGTTAAAGAATGTGATTCATCTATAATAAAAACTTTATATTTTCCCTGCAAAGGCTTAAAACCGATATGTTCTTGAATTGTTCTAACATCTTCAATTCTTCTATAAGAAGCAGCGTCAATTTCTATCAAATCTAAAAATTTATTTTCAATAAATAACTTGCAAATTTTACATTTTCCACATGGTTCTTCATCGTTTCGTTGTAAACAATTTAAAGCCTTAGCATAAATTCTAGCTACGCTTGTTTTACCAGTTCCTCTTTCTCCAGCAAATAAATAAGCATGAGGAGGTTTATCTCTTTTTAGAAAATTTTTTAAAACCTTAACAACTATTTCTTGGCCAACAACTTCTTTAAAAAATTGCGGTCGATATTTATGATAGAACATTTTAAATCCCTTGTTCTTTAATCCTTTTAACTAATTCGTTTTCTCTTAATTTATCTAAAGCTTTAATTTCTATTTGTCTAACTCTTTCTCTTGTTATCCCATAAATTTTACCAATTTCTTCTAAAGTATACATAACTCCATTTTCTAATCCATATCTTAAGCTAATAATTTGCCTTTCTTTTGGGTTTAAATCTTGAATTGCTTTTTTTAGCTGTTCTCTTAAATTAGCCAAGGCTGCAGTTCTTTCTGGAGTTACGTCCGAAGTATCAGGAATTAACTCTTTAAGCAAAGATTCTCCTTCTCCAATTGGAGTTTCAAGAGAAATAGTATCTTGAACATATTTTAAAAGTCTTTGAACTTTTTGCGGAGAAATTCCAGTTTCAGATGCTAATTCTTCCGGAGTTGGTTCTCTATCTAAAATTGAAGACAATCTTTTTTTAGCTTTATTAAGACGATATAAAGTTTCAACAACATGAACCGGTAATCTAATTGTTCTTGCTTGATCAGACAAAGCTCTGGAAATAGCCTGTCTTATCCACCAAGTAGCAAAGGTAGAAAATTTAAAACCTCTTTTCCAATCAAATTTATCAACTGCTTTAATTAAACCCGAATTTCCTTCTTGAATTAAGTCTAAAAAAGTCAAACCCTTGCTTCTGCCTATATATTTTTTTGCTATGCTTACCACTAATCTTAAATTAGCTTTTATAAGTCTTTCTCGAGCTTCTAAATCTCCTTTAGCTGCCTTTTTAGCTATTTCTTTTTCTTCTTCTGGATATAATAGAGGATACTTACTGATTTCCCTTAAATATCTTTGAGTAGCATCCGATAAAGCTTCTTCAGTTTCTTCAATTCTCCCAATATCTTGCCAAATTTCGCCACTGCTTTTTAATTCAATACCCGCTGTTTCTAAACGATCATAAATTTTTTCTAAAATTTCTATGTTTTCTTCTATATTTGGAAAAAGATAAAGAATTTCATCTTCTGTAATAAATCTTTTTTCTTTGCCCTTTTCAATTAACAATTGAATTTTATCTTCAATAATGTCTCTTTGAATTAAGCTGTTTTTTTTAGAATTAATGGTTTCCTTTTTAGATTTTTGAGACTTTTCTTTAACCTCTTTCTTTTTAGATTTTTTTATAATTTTCTTTTTTTTATTTTTTGTCATCTTAACTTTTAAGGGTTATTTTAAGCTGTTGACTAACTTGCTTAATTTTTTCAATGATTTCATTTGATTGATTATCCTTAATATTTTTTAAATCATCGTTTAACTTTTTTAATGTTTTTTTAAGATAAATTATTTTCAAATTTTTAAAAACTTTATTTATTTCTTTTTCAAAATCAACTTTATTAGCTAAATAAAAATTTTTACTCATTTCTAAATAATCCAGTTCTTCTTTGTTTAATTTTCCCTCCAGTATTTTAAAAAGTAGTTCTTTAAAATCATCCTTTAAATAGTCTTTAAAATAATTAATTTTTTCATTATTTAAATTTGAAGCGTAAATTAAAGAAACCAACTTTAAAGAAAACCTATCTTCTAAACTTTTCTCTTCTACAATCTCTTTAGTTTCTTTCAAAAAAAACTTCTGAGCTATAAACTCTTCTTCATTTAAATTAGAAAGCTCTTTCTCCAATAAAGATTTAGAAATTTTAAATAAATCAGAAATCTTTTCCAAGTACTCATTTAATTCTAAAATAGGCAAAAACTTTATCTGAGACAGCAAAATATTTAAAGACTCTTTTTTGTCTTTATAAAAATTAAAAACTTCGGTGATTAAATAATCCTCAAATTTCTCTTCATAAATATCTAAATTAGAATTATCCACAAAGTAATCAGCCAAATCTTTGCCGGAATAAACTAAACGATAAGTTTTAAAATTTAATTTTTTAGCTAAAAAGTTAGCTCTTAAAGAAGCTTTAAAACCAGCTATATCATTATCAAAAGCAAAAACAATTTTATCACAAAGTTTTTTGATTTTAAAAAGATGATCTTCTGTTAAAGCTGAACCAGAAATAGCAACCAAATTTTTAAGTCCCTTCTGCCAGCTTAACAAAAAATCAAACTGGCCTTCTGTAATAACAACTTTTTTAAGGTTAATTATCTCATCTTTAGCATAATAAAGTCCATATAGGAATTTAGATTTTTTAAAAATTAGACTATCAGATGAATTTAAATATTTAGGCCCAGAAAAGCTGTCAGGAAAAATTCTTCCAGTAAAACCAACTAATCTCCCATTTTCATCTCTTAAGGGAAATATAATTCTTGACTTAAATCTGTCAAAATTTTGATTATCAACAAGTCCTGCTTCTTTTATTTGATTAAAACTATAACCAATTGAATAAAGATAATCTCTTAATAAAGTTCCACCAGGAGAAAATCCTATTTCAAAAAAATCAATTGTTTTTTCATTGAGTCCTCTAGATTTTAAATAATTGTAAACCTCTAAATTATCCTTTAGTTTTAGTCTAAAAAATTTTAAAGCTGAATAATTAATTTCAAAATATTTTTTAATTAAACTGCCATCTTTCTTAATTTTTTGACTTTCAAACTCATTAAAACCATATTCTGATTTTAGTTTGTCAATTAGCTGTGAAAAATTTAAATTTTCTATCTTCATTAAAAATTTAAAAACATCTCCACCTTCATTACAGCCAAAACATTTAAAAATTTGCCTTTCTGGAGAAACATAAAAAGACGGTTTGGTTTCTTTGTGAAAAGGACACAAACCACTATAATAGCTTCCTGATTTCTTTAACTTAACATATCTAGAAACAACCTCAACTATATCTAAACTATTTTTAACCTCTTCAAGATTCATTTTTTAACTTATTTAAAATTGAATCTAAATTATTTGCACTTTCGTTATTTTTATAACCATTTTTGGAGGATTTTTTATCACTTAAAATATTAGTCTTTTTGTCTATAATCATCTCTTCTTCAATGGCTTTTTTTAAAGAAATTCCGGTTTTTATTTTTTCTTGGCACTCTTGACAAATTCCCTCATCTTCGGCTTCAGCAATAAAAGGTTGTTGACAATTTTTACAATAAACAAGATTTTGCTGATTATTTAATCCTGAAAATTTATAAATTCTTATAATTTTACTTTCAACCGCAGATCTTCTTTTGGCATATTTTAAATGGTTAAGGCTAATAATCTCTTCTTTAAAAGATTTTTCTGGTTTCTGCATTGGAGGGAAGGTTGAAGCTAAAAAGGGATTACTTGGGATTCCTTTTACTAACAACTTAACATAAACATGGTAAGCTGGTAAATTAACTAAATCATCAATTTTAACAGTTTCCCCAAGTTCTTTGTTAAAAATTTCAGCATCGTTGGCTCCTAATCTAAAAATTATAAAGGTTCCGACATTCCCAAAGACACTTTTGATTATTTCTTGAGGAACTTGATCTAAATATTGATGAGCTAAAATCAGACAAAGTCTATATTTTCTAGCCTCAGAAAGAATATTTATGAAAGATTCAGTTGCGAAATTTTGGAACTCATCAATATAAAGATAAAAATCTCTTCTTTCCTCTTCCAAAACATTAACTCTACTCATAGCTGCTAATTGAAATTTAGTAATTAATAATCCTCCTAGTAACCTAGAGGTTTCTTCACCAATAGCCCCCACTGACAAATTGGCTAAAAATATCTTACCCTCGTCCATTAATTTCCTTAAATCAAAAGCAGACTCAGATTGACCAATTATATTTCTTATCAATGGATTAGCTACGAATTGACCTATTTTATTTTGAATAGGAGCTACTGCTTCTACTCTAAATTGAAGATGGTATTTGTTAAACTCAGAAAGCCAAAAGGATTTAACTACTGTATCTTTTAAATTATTAACCACTGCTTTTCTAAAATTGTCATCTGATAAAAGACGATTAACATCAAGCAAAGTTGAATTTGGCCATTCCAAAAGAGCTAAAAGAGTATTTGTTAAAATATACTCCATTCTTGCCGACCAAGCATCCACCCAAATCTTTTTAAAAATAGACAGCAAACTTGAAACTATCAAATGTCTTTGTTCCCAAGAAACTTTCTCTAAAGGGTTAAACCCTACTGGATGATTTATATCTGTAGGATTAAAATAAACTACATCATCTATTCTTTCTTTTGGTATATAATCTAAAATTCGTTGAATACTATCTCCATGAGGATCAAGAAAGGCTAAACCTTTATTGGATTTAATGTCAAAATTAATCATATTTTCTAAAAGAGTTGTTTTTCCTTGACCAGTTTTACCAATGATGTAAATATGCCTTCTTCTATCTTGAAAATTAATACCAAATTTAACCTCTTTACCTCTAAAATTTAAAATTCCCAAAGGTAAAACACCTTCCATTTTTAAATTTGGTTTAAAATTTTATTATTAATATTTTAATTATAATTCCACTAAAGGAATATCAGAAGAAGGAGGAGTTTCTCTAACTGGTAATCTTTCAATCCCAGAAGGTGGCACAAATGCCATTGGGGGATGAAAAATAGAAGCTAATTCCTCGCTATTTAAAACAAAAGGCTTATCAAGTCCTTTGTCTTTAAGCCAAGAAACATAAATTGGTGGTAGAACTGGAAGTCTATATATCTTAAAGAAAGCAAACTCCTTCCTTTTCAAATTAAAAATTCTTAAAGGAGAAGCCTTAAAAAGAGGCATGGTCAAGGGCAAAAGTGAAAAACCATTTAAATCTTCAGCTGAAAAATTTCTTAAAGTACTACTTATTAAAGAAGTAACTGAAGAAACTTTCTGATCAAAAATATCTGAAGTGGCTATGTAAACAATTCTAAAATTGCATAAAAATCCAAGCTTGCTTATTTTATTTTGAATTGACTCTATAACTTTTCTTTCTCCAGGAGTTAACTTCGAGTAATTAAATTCATCTTTAGAAGATTCACCTTGTGATCTTGATTTCCAAACGGGGTCTCTGAAAATAGCTAAAAGAAGGTTAACTATAAATTCCCAAACTTCATCCCATATATTTTCTTGTTTTGTTTCTTTTTTACCTATTAGTTTATTAATTAATTTTTGGCCTCTTTCAACCCATTTTTTCCCATGTTCCTCGTTGTCAGAAGTAATTGGTAAAACAAAAATTTGGAAAATCAACCATTCTTTGTTTGAAATTTGCCAACTAGCTTCTGAAAAAGTAGTTATTGGATCAATTTGTTGCTCCTTGGGTAAATATTCCAATACAGAGTAAGTTTTAATAGGATAAGAATCCTCTTTTTTTAATCTGACATCAAATATCTCGCAATCTAAAAGAGAATTAGGGACATTAAAAGGAAAAAATCCAATCGGATCTTCTGAGTCTAAAAATTGAACATCTGGATACTGCGAATAAAACCTGGTTTTAATAAATTCTTTCAATTTTAAAGGGTATCTTATAAAAAATCTTAGCTTTTGATCGTTAGCTATAATAAAAAAAGTATAACTTCTCGGAACGAATCCTTTAAGATTGAGATTAACCCAAGTTAAATCAGTCGTGGTATCAGGAGCAATAGCATGAAGAGAGTTAAAGACTTCTTCCATAGCTCTTGGATTCCTAGTTATCCCAGAAGGAAATTTAATTTCCATAAATCCCCATTCCATCTTTCTACGATATTCTGCTCTTTTATAATCCTTAAATTTTTCCCAGACAATCTGAGATAACATTACTGGCATCAAAATCCACCAAAAATCAAACAAAAACCTTAAAACAAATACAATTGGATCAACCATCGTAAATTAAATATTCACCTTCTTGCCGAAGGTTTTGAATTTTTTTTAAATAAATTTCAAAAGAAGTCCTTTTTAAAATCTTAGAAGAAGAAACTTCTTGCCATAATTTTTCTTTTAAAATTTTTTTATTTTTTTTAAGCAGGTTGAGCAAAACTTCTTTAGCAGTTCCTGCTGTTAGATTCCATTCTTTTAAAGCATAAAAACCTTTTCCAACTAAAACAAACTCGTTATGTTTAATCAATTCATTTTTAACCGAATTGAAATTATATTTTTTCCTCCAATAATTGTTAACAAGGTCATCTTTTATATCAACCGAAGAATTTAATTTTTCAGTAATCTCCTTAAAATGAAGAGGTTTTCCTTCGTTCTCTAAAATATGTAAAATTTTATGTTTGAGACACTTAGGAGAAATATAGAAATGATCTTTTGGTCCCCAAAGATTTAAAATACTTTTGTTAATTCTATTTATTATTTTCAACAAAATAAATGCTTCTTCAATTTTTGGTTTAAATTTAAAAATTTTTTTGGATTTTTCAATAATAAAATTTATAATTTCTTCTTCTTTAGAAAGGGTATTTTTTGAAAAAAAATTTTGATAAATCTGATTTAAGATAAGTTTGCCTTTTTCATAAGTTGCTTTATCTTTAGCATAAAAACTGTGAAAAATATCGTCTTTCCTATGAAAAATTATTTCTGAAGAAAAAAATAAAAAAAACTTTAAGGTTTCAATTTCTAGTTTTGTAAAATTGAAAAATTCATTAAGTTCTTGAAAAAAATCTGTTTCTCTTTTAATTCCAAAAGGCAGCAAAGGTTTTTTAACATTTTCTAAAGTTTTGCTTATTGTTTTATTTTTTATCAAAAGAGGTAATATTTTGTCTAAAGCTTTATTTTGAATTTGTCTTACTCGTTCTCGAGATAAATTGTATTTTAAAGCTAAATCGTTTAAACTTTTTTTGGGACTATTTAAAATACCAAATCTCGATAAAATTATATCTTTCTCTCGTTGATTCAAATTTGAAAGTATTTCATTTAAAGTATTTTCTAATTGAAACATCATTTAAAGCTAAAATAATTTTAAAATAGAATTATAATTTTTATTATAAAGCATTTATTAAATTCTTTCCAATTAAAAAGAGCCGAATATACGGCTCTTTTTAATTTAATTTTAAAACAATTTATATTTTATTCAACAACAGGAGCAGGAAATTCTTGCTCTAAAGAACCAGAACCCTCAGAACCTGTTTCACTTCCTGGAGTAGGAACTTGTCCTTCTTGGGGAACTTGGGGCATACTTTCAGATCCATCAGGAAACGAAGGAGATTGTTCTTCCGGACTAAAAGAAGGAGCAGAAGGTATAGGGTTAACAGTAGTTCTGGACCTTAGGAACCAAAATGTTATTAAACCCAATACCAAAAGAACTACGACTACTATAACTACTAAAGTTTTCTTTTTATCCATTTTTTAAAATTTTATTTTTATTTATTAATTCTAAAAACGACCTTAGCTTTTAGTCTTAAAAATTAAAATTTTAATATGATATAATTTTATCATACAAAATTTTAAAAACAAAATTTTAAAATGTCAAAAGAACCTCTACTTCTTATAATATTTTTAGCTATCATAATTATATTTATATGGATTTTTTCAGACCCTACTCTTTACTACGAATTTATAAAAACTATTAATATTATCAATTAAAATCCTATCACTCTTGACAATTAAGTGATAACTTTTTATAATATTATAATAATAATAAATTAAAATAATATTTATATTTAAAAAAATGGTCGAAGTTAAAAATTAAAATAATCTAAAAATGAAAATTTTAAGAAGATGGGAACCTTTTAGAGATTTTATAGAAAAATTTTTTGAAGAAGACAGTTTTGAAACATTTTATCCCACAAAAGCTTTAGCAACTGATGTTTATGAAACTAACGAAAACATAGTGGTTGAAATGCAAATTCCTGGTTATAAAAAAGAAAACGTTAAAGTTTCTTATGAAAATGGATACTTAAAAGTCGAAGGCGAATCTCAAGAAGAAAAAGAAGAAAAAGAAAAAAATTACTGGAGGAAAGAAATAAAAAGAGGAAGCTTCTTAAGGATCATTCCTTTACCAAAAGAAGTCGATTCAAAAAAAGCCAAGGCTTCCTTTAACGATGGGATTTTAACAATTAAGTTACCAAAAATTGACAAAGAAGAATTTAAAGGAGATGAAATAAAAATCGAGTAATTAATAATTTAAATGACTTTAAATAACACCCAAAAATTTATTTTTTATAAATTGGCAAGATGTTGTATTAAATATCAAAAACCCATAGGATCTAAATTTTTAGCTAAAAAACTAAGTTATAAATTATCAGCTCCAAGTTTAAGAATTTATTTCAGAAAAATAGCAAAAAAAGGTTATCTTGAAAAGAAATCCTTTTTTTCTGGAAACTCACCAACTGACAAAGGTTGGTATTATTACCTTAAAAATTTCCCATTAAAACCAGAAGTTAAAATTTCAAAATTTGAAGAAAGAAAAATTGATGAAAAACTAGAATATCTTTCCTTCTTAACAAAAAATATTATTATCTTTTGTGATCAAAAAATAAAAATCAGAGGTTTAAATAATGCTTTTTATATTAAAGAGAAGGAAATTGTTGAAGATTTGTTTTTTTTGTTAGAAAATTTTGATAAAATAATTAGAATTCTCAATAATAATTTAAATATCTTAATTGGTGAAAAGATTGAAGAATCTATTAGCAAAAAAATATCTTTAATTGCTTATAAAAATAAAAACAAGATTATCGGAATTTTAGGTAAAAAAATAAATTATTATCACACCAATTTGGTCTTTATAAAAAATTTAATAAAAAATTTAAAAGAATGAGCGAAGAAAAACTTCCAACAGAACCTGAAATTATTCAAGAGTTAACAAAAAAAGTTGAAAATTTAGAAAAAGAAAAGAATGAATATCTTGAAAGTTTGAAAAGAGCTAAAAGTGATGTTTTAAGAATCAAAAGAGAATTTGAAGCTAAGTCTAATGAAATTCAAGAATTAGCTAATTCTAATTTAATTTATTATATCTTACAGGTTTTAGATAGTTTTGAACTAGCTTTTCAAAAAGAAGAAAAAATCAGTCAAGGTTTTTATTTAATTTACTGCCAACTTAAAGATATTTTAGAAAAATTTGGATTAGAAGAAATTAAAGCTGAAAATAAAAAGTTTGATCCGAATATCCATGAAGTCATATTAACTGAAAAATGCCAAAAAGAAAATTGTGATAAATCTGATGATAATTTAGTCATTGAAATTTTAAGTAAAGGATATTTATATAAAGGTCGTCTTTTAAGGCCTTGTCGAGTTAAAATATTAATTCATTAAATTTAAAAATATATCTTATTTAAAAACTTAAAAAAACATGGCTAAAATAATTGGAATCGACCTTGGGACAACCAATTCCGCAGTAGCTATTGTTGAAGCTGGAGTACCAAGAATTATTGAAAACAGGGAAGGATCAAGAACTACTCCTTCAGTAGTTGCAATTTCAAAATCAGGAGAAAGACTAGTTGGAGTTTTAGCAAAAAGACAAGCTATAGCTAATCCATTAAACACAATTTTTTCAGTTAAAAGACTGATAGGAAGAAGATTTCAAGATTCTGAAACTCAAAAAGCTAAAAAAATAGTTTCTTATGAAATAAGAGAAAGCGAAAATAAGGGAGTAGAAGTTAAAATGGGAGATAGATGGTATAAACCGGAAGAAATTTCAGCTATGGTTCTTCAAAAAATTAAAATTGACGTTGAAGAAAAGCTAGGAGAACAAATAAAAGAAGCGGTTATAACTTGCCCAGCCTATTTTGATGATTCTCAAAGAGCAGCAACTAAAGCTGCTGGAGAAATAGCAGGTTTAGAAGTTAAAAGACTATTACCTGAACCAACAGCTGCAGCTTTAGCCTATGGACTTGATAAAAATACCAACGCCAAAATTTTAGTTTATGATTTTGGAGGAGGAACTTTTGATATTTCTATTTTAGAAATAGGAGAAGGGGTAATTGAAACTAAAGGAATAGGAGGGGACACTTTTTTAGGAGGAGATGATTTTGATGAAAGAATAATTAAATTCTTGATAGATTGGTTTAAAAAAGAAGAAGGTATTGATTTAAGCCAAGATCCACTCGCTCTTCAAAGATTAAAAGAAGCTTCAGAAAGAGCAAAACAAGAACTGTCTAGCTTATATGAAACTGAAATAAATTTACCTTTTATTGCTTCAAGTCCTGCTGGACCTAAACATCTTTATTACAAATTAACAAGAACTCAATTAGAAGATTTAACAAGAGATTTAGTCGAAAAATCCATAGATCTTGTTAAAAAAACTTTATCAGAAACAAATTTAAAACCATCAGATATAGATGATATAGTTTTAGTAGGTGGGCAAACTAGAATGCCTCTTATTCAACAAAAAGTTAAAGAATTTTTTAATAAAGAACCACGAAAAGATATAAATCCAGACGAAGTAGTAGCTATTGGAGCAGCCATTCAAGCAGGAATTATACAAGGAGAAATTAGGGAAATTTTATTATTAGACGTTGTTCCTTTAACTTTAAGTATTGAAACTTTAGGAGGAGTTGCTCACCCAATGATACCTAAAAATACTCCAATTCCTTATTCCAAAAAAGAAATTTTTACAACAGCTGAAGATAACCAAACAGTAGTTGAAATCCATGTTACTCAAGGGGAAAGACCAATGGCTCAAGATAATAAAAGTTTAGCAAGATTTTTACTTGAAGGAATTCCTCCTGCTCCTAGAGGAATCCCTCAAATAGAAGTAAATTTTGACATTGACCAAAATGGAATTTTAACAGTTACTGCGATTGATAAAGCTACTCAAAAGACTCAATCAGTTAAAATCACAAATTCAGTAAACATCTCTAAAGAAGAGGTTGAAAGGTTAAAAAAAGAAGCAGAAGAATATGCAGCTCAAGATTTTCAAAAAAGAAAACTTTCTGAATCAAAAAACCAAGCTGATAACTTAATTTATCAAGCTAGAAAAATTATTGAACAATACCAAGACAAAATTGACATAAATTTAAAATCTCAAATAGAAGAAAAAATTAAGGAGTTAGAAAATGTAAAAAATACAAGCCAAAGTTTTGAAGAAATAGAATCTAAAATTAAAGAATTTAACCAAGTTTTATCAGAAATAGGTAAAAGTTTTTACCAATCAGATAAACCTAGCGAAAACCAAAATAACTAAATATTTAAAGTATGGAAAATTATTATGAAATTTTAGGCGTTTCAGAGAATGCTACTCCTGAAGAAATCAAAAAAGCTTTTAGAGAATTAGCTAAAAAACATCATCCTGATAGAGGAGGAAATGCTGAAAAATTTAAAAAAATTGTCGAAGCTTATAGAGTTTTATCTGATCCAAAACTTAAAGCAGAATATGATCAAAAAAGAAAATTCCAAAGCACTTTTACCTTTAATTTTGACGACTTCCCAAGTTATTTTTCTCAGGATTTTTTTGGTGAAGATTTGTTAGATATAATAGAAAATTTCTTTTCATTTGGTCAAAAAAATGAACAGCGCCTTGATATCTATAAAGATTTAGTTTTAGACTTAGAAAAATCTTATAAAGGAATCAAAAAAGAAATAATTTATGAGAGACAAATATTATGCCAATCTTGCAAAGGAACCGGCGCAGAAAACAAAAAGTTAATAATCTGTCAAGCTTGTAAAGGCACAGGTAAAACTACCTATAAATCTAAAGTTTGGTCAGGTATTTTTTTTGAACAAAAACAAAAATGCAGCGTTTGTCAGGGGAAAGGAAAAATACCCGAAAAGATTTGTGGTCAATGTCAAGGAAAAGGTTTAATTTTAAAAAATGAAAGGGTGATCATAGAAATACCTCCTAAATCAGGAAGTCAAACAATAAAACTAGTTAATTTTGGTAATCAAAATCAAAATGGGCAAACAGGAGATTTAATAATAAATTTAAAAATAGTTGCTCATTATCCATTTGAAATTATTAACAATAATCTTTTTCTTAATTTAGAAATTAATTTCATAGATGCAATAATTGGAAAACAAATTGAATATGATCTTTTCGGGAAAAAAATTAAAATAGAAATTCCGCCTGGAACAAATCAAGATCAAATAATAAGTTTAAAAGGATACGGCTTGGCAAATCAATCTTTATATGTTAGAATAAAAATTAAACCTCCTAAAAAAATATCCGAAAAAGGCAAAAAATTAATAGAAGAATTGAAAAAAGAGATTGAATTTTAACCTGATTTAAAATAGAAATTTAAAAATGTCATAATTAAGATTTTTGAAAAAATGCCAAAAACAAAATCAGCCAAAAAAGCTCTGATAAAAAGTAAAAAAAACTGGGAGATAAATGAAATCAGAAGAAGAAAAATGAAAATTGCTATTAAAAGTTTTATAAAGGACCTAAAAAATAAAAATAAAAAAGAAGCTCAAGAAAAGTTAAAAATGGTCTACAAACAAATAGATAAAGCCGCCAAAAGATTTATTCACAAAAATAAAGCAGCAAGATTAAAATCAAAATATGCTCAACTTTTAAATAAAGCATCTTAAAAGTTGAACTATCTTATTTTTATAAAAAATTAAACTTAAAAAATTAAGTGGTTTGCATTAAGTAATTTAAAACAATATCTTCTGGAATATCTCTAACGTTAATTATAAACTTCTTTAATTTTCTATCGGTTTTAGAAAGAGAAAAAAGCAAAAATCTTATATCTGTTAAACTTAAACTTTTAGATTTTTCGACTAATTTTCTAAAATAAAAGTTTTTGTATCTCATTTTTGATCCTTTAATTAAATTTTTTTTAATGAATAAAATCTTTATCAAAGATCTATAAATTAAGGTTAAAATAGCAAAAGTTTCAAAATGATCTTTACTTTTATCTTCAAAAATAAATTTTTTAAAATGATGAATAAAAGCTGACCAATTTTTTTCTAGAAAAAGTTCGTGAATTTTAAAATTATTAGTCTTAAAATGAAAGATATCTTTTATTTTATCAAGTTTAAATTCTTTATCTAAAGCAAAATATTTTTCTAAATCAACCAATAATAGATCTACATTTTTTTTATAATTTTCTTTTAAAATTTCTATAAGTTCATTTGAAATCTTTATTTTTTTGGATTTAAAATAATCCCTAATAAATTGATTCAAATTTTTTTCAGACGGTTTAAAGGCTGAAAAAACTTGTGTTTTGATGTTGTTTTTTTTAAGACATGAAAAAAAATCAATATTTTCTTTTTTAAAAACAAAAATGAAATTAATTCCTTTTAGGTTTTTTATAATTTCAATAATCTTCTCTAAATATTCCTTATTTAACTTATCCAAATTCTTCAAAACAATATCTTTTTTTTCTTCAAAAAGATTTCTATTTGAGAGTCTTTGAATCTCAGAAAAAAATAAAGAAAAATTATTTTGATAATATAAAACCCTATAGGATTTAGAAATTTCTTGTATTTTTTTATCAACTAAAAAATTACTATCTCCTGTCAAATAAAAAACAGTCATTTTACTTGACTGCTTCTTTCAAATCTTTAGAAGGAGTAAATCTAGGAACTCTTTTAGATGGTAAATTTATTTTTTCACCTGTTTTAGGATTAAGAGCAACCCTGGCTTTTCTTTCTCTTACCTTAAACGTTCCTAATCCTGCAATTTTTACCTGAAATCCGTTTTTTAAATTATGAACTATTTCTTCTGTCAACCAAGTTAAAACTTCAGAAGACTCTTTTTTGGTCATTCCAAATTTATCGACCATTCTTTGAACCAAATCTTTAACTTTAACTATATTTGATTTAGACATATTTCGATTATCTTATTTTAAGAAACGACCAAAGTTATTCTTTTAAGATAGATTTTAATAAAATTTTAAAATATTTTTTAAAAAAATCCAAATTTTTACAATTAATTATCTTGCATATTCAACTGCTCTATTTTCCCTTATAACTACAACTTTAATTTCTCCAGGAAATTTAACCTCGTTTTCAATCTTTTTAGCTATTTCTTTCGCCAAATAATATATATCTAAATCGCTCACCATATCGGCCTTTACAAAAACCCTCAATTCTCTTCCTCCAGAAGTAGCAAAAGCCTTTTCCACACCTGAAAATGAAGAAGCAATTCTTTCAAGATCTTGAAGTCTTTGAAGATAAATCTCAACAGTCTCTCTTCTAGCCCCAGGTCTAGAAGAAGAAATTATATCTGCTGCAAGAACAATATAAGCATAAGGATTAGCAAAAGGATAAGTCTCATGATGAGATCTCATGGCTAAAACAACTTCCTCTTCTATACCGTATTTTTCCAAAATCTTAATTCCTATATCTAAATGACTACCTTCTATCTCATGCGTAACAGCTTTTCCTATATCATGTAAAAAAGCAGCTTTTTTTGCTATATAAGAATTCAAACCTAACTCCTCAGCTATCATTTTAGCTATATAAGACATTTCCAAGGAGTGTTGTAAAACATTTTGGCCATAACTATATCTAAATTTTAATCCTCCCATCAAAATCACTATTTCTTTTGGCAAATCAAAAAGCCCAATTTCATAAGAAGCGTTTTTACCAGCTTCTTCAATAACCTTTTCTATTTCTTGCTTTGCTAATGCTACTTTTTCTTCTATAGTAACAGGGTTTATCCTTCCATCCTTGATTAATTTTTCCAAAGCCAATTTAGCTATTTCTCTTTTTATTGGATCAAAGGAAGAAAGAATAACAGTATCAGGTGTTTCATCAATTACAATCTCTACTCCTGTTAAATTCTCAAAGTGCTTAATATTTCTTCCTTCTTTGCCTATTATTCTTCCTTTCATCTCCTCATTAGGGATATTAACCGTTGTTGTCGTAACTTCGCTAACTACCGACCTAGCGTATCTAGGAAGACTTTCAACAATAATCTCCCTCGCTTTTTCCTCAAAAACTTCTTTAGATTTTTGAGAAAGTTTAATTAAACGTTCTAAAATTTCTTCTTCGTGTTCTTTCTCTATTTTATTAAAAATAATTTTTAATGCCTCTTCTTTGCTAAAACCGCTTATTTTTTCTAAAGTAGCCTCAATAAATTGTTCTTTTTCTTGCAGAGCTGCTGAAGTTTTTTGGATCTCCTTGATTTTTTCAGATAAGTTTTTCTCTTTTTCAAGCAAAATCATTTCTCTTTCATCTAAAACTGATTCCCTTTGACTTATTCTTTTTTCTCTTTCCAAAATATCCTCTAATAATCTATCTCTTTCTCTTTTTGCCTCTTCTAAAATTATTAAAGATTTTTGTCGACTTTCAGCAATAATGTTTTCAGCTTCTTTTTTGCTACTTTCAATTTTATCCTCTATCTGTTTTAGTTTATCAGAGCTTTTTTTAACAAAAATAAATTGCCTTACAAAGTACCCTATTAAAATACCTGCTAAAAATAATAAAATCTCAACCACCATTATTTAAAAAACTTTTAAAACCGACGAAATTTATAAAATTAAAATTTATAATATAATTACCAATAGTAAAAATTATTTTAACCCAAAAATGAATAAAAAAATAATTCTTTTAATAGTAGATGGTTGGGGCAAAGGAGAAGAAAACATCTCAAATCCTTTTAGATATATAAAGACCCCAACTATTGATAATTTAAAAAAAGAATATCCATTTTGTCTTTTATCAGCTTCAGGGTACTCTGTAGGACTTTTATCCAACGAAGCCCCAACCTGTGAAATTAGTCACTTAACTATTGGAACAGGTATAGTTTATTATCAGCCTCTAGTTAGAATAAATTTATCAATTGAAAATGAACAAATTTTTAAAAATGAAAATTTGCTTAAAATATTAAATCACTTAAAAAAATTTAATTCAAGACTTCATTTAGCAACTTTATTAACAGAAAATGAATATTTAGCTTCAATTAAACATCTTGAAAAATTACTTTTTTTCTTCAATAAAGAGCAATCAAATAAGATATTTTTACATCTTTTTACAGACGGGATAGATTCTAAACCAAAATCAGCCCTTGAATTAATTAAGAAAATATTAAATTTCATCAATGAAAACAATCTCAGGGCTCAAATAGCTACTTTATGTGGTCGTTTTTATGCTTTGGACAAATCAAACAATTATGTCTTAAGAACCTTAAGAGCTTTTAAATTAATAAACGAAGGAGTCGGTAAATATATTGAAAATTTAGAAGAATTTTTTAAACTTAAATATTCTGATCCCGAATTCAACGACAGTCTTCTTGAGCCAATAATTTTAGATAAAGATGGAATATTAAAAGAAAATGATGCTATTTTATTTCTAATTTTAGAAAACAAATCTATATATCAACTTGCTAGAGTTTTCTTAGATAAAAATTTAAATGAATTCCAAATAAATTTAAAAACTAATATTTTATTTTCTTCTTTGACCAGATATTTGGAAAACATAAATTATCCAGTTTTGTTTGAAAGACAGAAAATTACCACTAATTTAAGTCGAATAATATCAGAAAATAACCTTAAACAACTTAAAATAATTACAAATTCCAAAAAAGAGCTATTTAATTTTTATTTTAACGGATTTTTTGAAGAAGAACATCCAGGAGAAGTTTTAAAGATAATTCCAGATTCAGAGTCAAATATAACAAGTTTAATATCTCAATCAGAGGAAATTATAGCCAATTTAAAATTAGCTATCAAAGACAAAATTTTTGATATAATTTTCTGTCATTTGCCTATTTTAGAAATAATAGGCCAAAAAGGAAACTTCAAATTAGCCTTGGAAGCTATAAAATTTATAGATAAAGTTTTAGAAGATTTAGTTGAAAATGTTTTAGAAAAAAATTATACTTTAATTATTACCTCAGATCACGGAAACATTGAAAAAATTATAGAACCAAAAACTGGTATAAAAGACACTCTTCACAATCCAAACCCAGTTTTATTTTTTTTAATAGATAAATCTTACTTTAAACAAAAATCAAAAGAGGAAATATATTTTTTTGAAAAAAGAATAATCGGAAGTTTAGTTGATATCCCGGCAACTATCCTTGCGCTCCTTAACATAAAAATTCCCCCGGAATTTATGGGCAAAAATCTACTGCCTTATCTGACTTAGTTTTTAAAAAAAATTGAAATAGATTTATAATTAAATTTATCTTAATATTTAAAATTAGAAAGTCGTTTTTTTATAAAAATTTAAAATTTAAAAATGATAGATCTTATTCAAGTTGTTTTAGGTATTTTAATTATTATTTTTATTTTACTTCAACAAAGAGGAGCAGAAGGAGGATCTTTGTTTGGAAGCCAAACAGAGTTTTTTTTAAAAAAGAGGGGAATAGAAAAAAAACTGTATTATTTAACTTGGATTTTAACTACAATTTTTATTTTAATCTCTTTGATTAAAATTATCGAAGTCAAGCCTTAAAATGGCTATCTCTAAAATAAAAATTTTAATTTTAAAAATAAGAAAAATTATTAAGGAAAAAAAAATAATTGACTTGATTATTTTAGCTCTTTTTATTTTAGGAAGCTTTATTGTTTTTTTAGATTTAAACAAAAAGATTATGCCTCTTGATCACTATAGTGGAATTTATAAGGAAGGAGTATATGAAAATCTTATTTTTAATAATCCTTTAAGCCCTAATAATGAAACAGAAAAAGCGATTTTAAAAATTATATATCCTCCTTTAATAGAGTTTGATAATGGCAAAATTATTTCAAAATTCATAAAGAATTATAGTTTTTCAAAAGATAGACTTAAAATTTACATAGAGCTAAAAGACAATTTAAAATGGAGCAACGGTAAACCAATTACAAGCGATGACATATTTTTTTCTTTTGATTTCTTTAAAAAACATTCTAATATTGGAAATAGCTTTAATCTCAAAAATTTAAACATAAATGTTATAGATCAGAAAAAAATAGAATTTAATTTAGAAGTTACAGATAATTATTTTTTTTATAATTTAAACAATTTCAATATTTTCCCCCAAAAAGAGTTTTCCGATTTAGAATTAGATAAATTTGATATTCAAAAACTTAAAATAGGATCTGGGCCCTTTATTTTTGAAAGTCTTAAAAATGAAGGATCTATAATAGTTTTGACTCTGAAAAGAAATGAGTTTTATAAGCCTCGCCCCTTTCTTAAAAAAATAATTTTCTATAGTTTTCCATCAGTTAAATCAGCTTTTGACGCTTTAATTTTAAAGCAAATAGACGGTTTAGCCGGTATTAATTACTTAAATCTACCTAAAAATGTTTTATTTGACTATGAATTAAAAAAAATAGTTTTACCAAGAGTTATAGGTATATTTTTCAACAGCCAAAAAATTTCCGATCAAGAAATTAAAAATATAGACCAATTTCTTGATAAAAAAAATCTAATAAAATCAGTCCTCAAAGACAACGGTGAAATTACTGAAACTATTTTCTCTCAAACAATTAGAAAAGTTTTAGGTTTTAAAAATCAAAACTTGGATAACAATCCAAAAACTGATAACAATCCAAAAACTTCTACAAGCAGCTTTGAAAAAATTACTTTAATAACCTCTAAAAGTTATTTTTACCCAGAAATAGCCAGATATTTAAAGGAAAACATAAATTTAAATTTTGAAATTTTAGACTCAAATAAGTTGGAAGAAACTATTTTACAAAAGGAATATGATGGTATTTTATATGGATTTAACTTTGGTCATCCCCCAACTTTAGAGTCTTTTTTTTCAAAAATCGGCTATAATATAAATAACACTGAAGATATTGAACTAGAAAAAAGTTTCCAGCAATTGTCAGTAGAACCAAACATTGATTTTTTTAAAAAATTGGAAGAAATTGAGGAAAAAATACTAGAAAAGAAAAAAAATATTTTTATTGTTAACCCTTATTATTTGATTCTTATCAGAAAAAATATTAAAGGTTTTGATCAATTTTATTTATCTAAACCAGAAGACAGATTTGTTAAAATTCAATCATGGAAAATAAAATAGTTCAAAAATGAAAATTGACTTTTTCAAAGAAAGAAAAATAGATTTAATTCAAATAAATAATCAGGATGTTTCTTTTTTTAGAATTTTAAAAACTCCGGTTAAAATTAAAGTTTTAACAAGCGAAAAAATTGAATCAGATATATATTCCCGAGGCTTAATTTATTTAGCAAATCTTGAAGCTGCTTTAGAAAAAATTTTCCAAAAACATTCTATCAAAGAACCAGGAATTATAATCAACACCCCAAATCTTCTTTTTCAAAGAATAAATTTAGTTAAAGGAAAATCCATAAGAGAAGCTATTTTAAATCATCTTAAAAGTTCTTCTCCTTTGCCTATTGAAAAATATAGTCTTTTTTACAAAGAAGACAAATATCGAACAATTGGAACCGTCTCAACTTTTAATATTTTTTTACTATCAAGAGAAATTATTGATCGAATAAGTTATCTAACTCAAAAATATGAAGCCTCGCCAATGTTTATTTCTCCTTCTTGTGAAATCGTTTATCAATACCTTTTATCTAAATCGCTTTTGGACTTTAATGAGGAATATTTAGTTTTCTTTATAGAAGGAACAACTTTATTAATCTTACTGATTAAAAACCTAAGATTAGAAAAAATTATTTTAGAAGAATATATACCTGAAAAAATTGATCTTAACCTAGTTATTTCAAGAATCTATAATTTCCTAAAACCAGAATTAAAACCTTCAACTAAAATTTTATTTCTAAAAGAAAAAGAAAAAACAATTGAAATACCAGAAATAGAAAATCAACTAATTCAATTTACAGTCTCTCCTTCTAATGTTATTTTAGAAGGTGGATATTTTGTTTTTAATGGAGTTTTATCAGACAAACAATTAATAGATTTTTCACCTTTTAAAAACTATGCCATTTATTTTTTAAATAGATTCCCTGCAATTACAATTTTTATATCCATTTATCTACTATTAATTTTATCTATTATTTCAGGAAGCTATTTTATTTCTTTAAATAAATTAAACGAAAAAATAAATAAAATTAATTCAACTTTTAAAATTAGCCTAAATCTTAAACAAGATGAAGTTTTAAACTTAAGAGAAAATTTATCAAGTTTAGATACTAAAATATATGAAAAGTTTTTAGAGATTAAAAAAATAATCGAAATTGAAAATTTAGAAGAATTGATTTTTGATAAAGAACAAATTTTATTATCTTTCAAAATAGATGAAAATCAAGTAGATTACTTTAAAAATAAAATAAAAACAATACTTCCAAAAGCTAATTTAAACAATGAAACAAAGTCAAACAATATGGTCAAATTAAATTATTCAATTAAAGAATGAAAAAGTGCCAAATTTGTGGAAAACAAAAAGAAAAAGCCGTTAAAAGAAAAAAACTTAGAGGAAAATACAATCCAACAAAAACCTATTTTCAAAAACCTAATCTTCAATATCTAAAAATTAAAGATAAAAGATTGTTGGTATGCAAAGATTGTAGAAGATTAATATTAAAAGAAAAAATTAATATTTAATTTCTCTCAAAAGGTAAATTAATAGATTTTAAAAGTTCATCAGAAACCAAAATTACTTTTTCTCCCTCTAAGATTTCTCCAAATTTATCTTTTCTTTCTTTTTCAACATTTAAAAAATAGTCCTTTAAGATCAATTGTTTTTTTAATTCATTTATTTCTTGTAAATTTTTAGATGATAAATCTAAAAAAATTTTAGATTCTTTTTTTAATTGATAATTTTTTCTTAGTTCAATGAAGTATTTATAAACGCTTACTAAGGTTAAAACAAAAAAAACAAAAGTTAATAATTTCCAAACTTTAAAATTTGATATTTTCATAGTATCTTATTTTAAAATTATTTAAAACTACCGCTATTAAAGAAATAATCCACTCATCATACTTTGAATTATTAGCGTAAAAATTGGCTAATTTTGTTAATTTTAAAAATTTTTTAAAAGAAAAATGATGTTCTGGATTAAAATGTTCTTCTTCTTTTAATAAAGATTTAACTTCAACAAAATTTAAAGTTTTATCCTTTAAAGCTATTATATCTATCTCTCCCATCCTATTTAAATACCAATTTCTTTTTAAAATAGTAAAGCCTTTATTTCTTAAAAAATTAACCGCCATTTCTTCTGCCAAAATTCCTTTTTCTTTAGAACTTAGATTCTTAAAAGCGATCATTCAACTACGAAATTGATCAATTTTCCTTTGACAAAAATAATTTTTATGATCTTTTTACTTTTTAAAAATTTAGAATAAAAAGGAGTTTCCTTAATTCTTTGCTTTACTTCTTTTTCTGAAAGCTCATTTTTATCAAAACTAATAATTCCTCTTTTTTTACCGTTGATTTGAATAACAAATTTATAATTATCAGGTTTCTCAAATATTTTCTTAAAAACTGGCCACTTTTCCCTGTCTAAAAAAGTTTTTTTACCCAGTCCAGACCAAATTTCCTGACAAATATGAGGAGCAAAAGGAAATAAAAGTTTTATAAATTCTAAAAATATCTTTTTATGATACAAATTACAACCTCTTTGGATTTTCTTACTAAATAAATTTTCAAAAATCATCAATTTAGCAATTGCTAAATTAAATCTTAATTTTTCTATTTTATCAGTAACTTCAAAAATTAAATCGTTTAAAGCTCTATCAAGCTCCTTATCTTTTATATTCTCATTTTTAATATGATTAAATGATTGATAAATTCTCCAAACTCTATTTAAAAATCTAAAAATACCTTTAATGCCTTCATCTGACCAAGGTTTTTCTGCTTCCAAAGGACCTAAAAACATTTCAAACATTCTTAAAGAATCAGCGCCATATTTTTTTATAAGTTCATCAGGGTTGATTACATTGCCTTTTGATTTAGACATTTTTTGGCCATCTGGCCCAAGAATAATTCCTTGATTAAATAATCTAAAAAAGGGTTCAGAAGTAGGAACCTGTTTTAAATCGTAAAGAAATTTATGCCAAAATCTGGCATATAACAAATGCAAAACGGCATGTTCTGCTCCACCTACATAAAAATCAACCGGGAGCCAGTATTTTAATTTTTTATAATCGGCGAATTTCTTTTTGTTTTTACTATCTATAAATCTTAAATAATACCAACAAGAACCAGCCCACTGAGGCATTGTTTGAGTTTCCCTTTCGGCTTCTTGTTTACATTTTGGACATTTTGTCTTAACCCATTTTTTAATATTTTTTAAAGGAGACTCACCTGTTCCAGTAGGTTGATATACTTTAATATAAGGAAGTTTTAATGGCAAATCCTTTTCTTTAACAGGAACTACGCCGCAATTTTTACAATGAATCAAGGGTATAGGTTCGCCCCAATATCTTTGTCTTGAAAAAATCCAATCTCTTAGTTTATAGTAAATAGTTTTTTTACCTAAACATTTTTCAGTCAAATAACTAGCCAAAGATTCTCTAGCTTCTTTACTTTCTAATCCTGAATATTGACCAGAATTAATTAAAATACCATCTTCCTCAAAAGGCAAGTTGTATTTAATTGGTTTTTGCGGTTTAACAACTTCTAGAATTTCTAAATCAAATTTTCTAGCAAATTTATAATCCCTTTCATCATGAGCAGGAACTCCCATTATGGCTCCTGTTCCATAAGAAGATAAAACGTAATCACTCACCCAAACAGGAATTCTTTTTTGAGTTAAGGGATGTAAAACATAACTTCCAGTAAAAACTCCGTCCACTTCTTTTTCATAAATTCCCCATTTTTCTTTTTCTATGTTTTCACGAATATAATTTTCAACATTAACAACATAGTCAGATGAACAAATTTTTAAGGCTAAAGAATTTAAAGGAGATAAAACTACAAAAGTGGCTCCATAAATAGTATCCAAACGTGTTGTAAAAACAGGTATTTTAATATCTTTACCTTCTAAAGAAAAAAACAATTCATATCCTTCGCTTTTGCCAATCCAATTTCTTTGCATTTGTTTTATATTTTCTGGCCAATCGATTTGGTCCAAATCTTCTAGTAATCTTTCTGCATAAAGAGTAATTTTAAGGTGCCATTGATTTAAATTCTTAATCTGGGTATAAGAGCCACATCTTTCGCATTTACCATCTGAAACTTCTTCGTCTGCTAAACCAGTCTTACAAGAAGGGCAAAAATTAATTGGTGCTTCCTTTTGATAAACAAGACCATTCTCATACATTTTTAAAAAAATCCATTGAGTCCATTTATAATAGTCTGAAGAAGTAGTGTTAATTTCCCTAGACCAATCATAACTTAAACCTAATGATATCATTTGGTTTTTAAATCTCGAGATATTTTTAGGAACAAAATCATTAGGGTTTTTTTTTAAACGAATAGCGTAATTTTCAGCTGGCAAACCAAAAGCATCCCATCCCATTGGATGTAAAACATTATAGCCCCTCATCCTATAAAACCTTGATAAAATATCAGTTGCTGTGTATCCTTCAACATGACCAACATGCAAACCATCCCCAGAAGGATAAGGAAACATATCAAGAATATATTTTTTAGGTTTTTTTGACCAATCAACTGCTTTCCAGAGGCTTTTGTATTTTTTACTCCAAATTTTTTGCCACTTTTTTTCAATTTCTTTAAAATTATATCGTTTCATTTCAAAAATATATTCAAGTTGTAATATAATTAAAATATTATTATATTACATATGATAAAAGATTTCAATAGATTATAAATTGTAAGCAAAATGGCAAATAAAATAAATCCTTTTTATCTTAGATGGAAAACTTATAATCACTTAGATCATCCTTTTGGAGATCTAATTTGGCATCTAACATGGGGAATTATTGTTGGTATTTCTCTTGTTTATGCTATAAAAACTCACGATTTTTGGTTTTTAATAATAACTTTTATTTCATTGATTTTCTTTTTTCATCCCAAATTTTATGAGCCTAAATTAATGGACGTTTTGATTAATCATGAAGGTATCTATATTGATGAAAAATTTTATCCCTGGGACGATTTTTATGCTTTTGAAATTTTTGAAAATAATTTTAGAAAATTTATCTTTTTTTTCCCCAATAAAATCTCTTTAGGCTTGAATGTACCTTTAGAAGAATTTTTTGTTGATGAAGAAACAATAAAAAAAACTCTTACTCCGTTTCTAAAAGAACTTAAAAATTCAGTTCCTTTTATGGATAGACTTTATAGAGCTTTTTTCATATAAAAATCATAACACGAACTAAAAACTTAAAAATATGCGCTGGGAAGGATTTGAACCTTCGACCCCCGACTTATAAGGTCGGTGCTCTAACCGCTGAGCTACCAGCGCTTTTAAAAACTCAAATATCTGTCCTAATCTCTATCCTTCTAACAGACTTATCTTCTTTCTTGGGTATCTTGACCATTAAAATTCCATTATGATAATAAGCTCTAACTTGACTTACATCCAAGTCTTTAGGTAAAACAATTGTCCTAGAAAATGGACCCCAAAAACATTCTTTATGCTCATACAAAGAATCATCTACATTTTCTGGAGGAATTCTTTCGCCTCTAATTATTAAAACATCTCCTTCAACCAAAACCTCAATGTTTTCTATACTAGCTCCAGCTATAGGCGAAATAATAACTAAATCGTTATCTTTAAAATAAACATCTATTGTTAAAGTGCCTTCCTGTTTATCATCATTCATTATTTAAAGAAACAAGTTTTTTTAATTCCATAACTACGACCAAAAAACTGAACCATAAAAGTGGAATAAAAAGTAGCATATTAAAACAAAAATAACAATTTTTACTTTCAATATTGGTACTAGTAAAAATTATAATAAAATTAAAAATAAAATGCAACATCCAGGCAGAAATAAAAGAAACTAAAAATGGAAAAACTCTTCTTAATCTTAAGGTCATTGAATATCCATAACCTATTAAAGCAGACGACAAGATATGCAAAAGATTAGCTCCTAAAAATCTAAAAAAACTAACTATTAAAATTAAAAAAGGATCATCTAAATTTTGTAAATAAAAACTATAAAACAAGATATATCCTAAGTAAAAAATATTTTCCAAAAAAGAAAAACCAAAGGCAGCTGTTATCATGTAAATCATCCCATCAATCGGTTCATCAAAAACTTTTTTAGGAAAAATTATCAAAAAAACAAATAGAAACTTGTAAAATTCTTCAGAAAAAGCGCTTAAAAAATAAAATAATTTTTCAGAAATTTCTAATCTTGAAAATAAATTTTGAGTAAAATAACTAAAAAAACCAGCAATTATACCTAAAATAAAAGCAATTGATAACCAAACAAAAGGTTCAGGATGTCTATCTTTGCTTGTGAAATAAATAAACCAAACAAAAGGTAAACCAAACGATAATAAAAAAACTATTAAAAAACCTAATATTAGTTCCACTTTTCAAAAAATATAGGTTTTTTTCGGCCAAAAGAAAAATAAATCAATTGGGTTAAATGTGGCACAAAAGGATGTAAGACTATTAATGTCTCTAACATTACTTTCTCAAAAACTTTTAAGTTATTTTTAGAATTTTTTTTCCATGACTCTAAATAAACATCGCATAATTCGTTCCAAAAAAACTTGTAAACCTTCTTTAAAGCTAATCCAAATTCAAAAAATTCAACCCTTCTTTCTACAAATTTTTTAGTTGATCTAAGAGATCTTAAAATTTTTTTATCCAAAGTGCTTAAGTTATTATTTCGACATTTTTTTTTGAAGCTGTTTAAATTTAAAAAATAGAATCTATAAGCATTCCAAATTTTATTTAGAAATTTTTGACCCTGATAAACAGGTGATTCATCAAATTTCAAATCTTGCCTAGCTGACATTTGCCATAAAATACCAAATCTTAAAGCATCAGAACCAAACTTAGATATTAGATCTAAGGGGTCTACCCCTATACCTAAGCTTTTAGACATTCTTTTGCCTTCTTTGGTTAAAACGGTTGGGTGAATAAAAACCTTTTTAAAAGGGTACTTTTTATTAAAAAATTTTCCTGAAAAAATCATTCTTGTTATCCAAAGTTGTAAAATTTCCCTAGCTGAAGCTACTATATCAGCAGGATAAAATTTTTTTTCTTTATTTGAGTATAAAATAGCAAAAGGCCACAAAGCTGAAGAAAACCAAGTATCAAAAACTTCCTCTGTTTTAATCCAATTCTTGCTATTACAATTTTTACATTTTTTAGATGGTTTTTTTAAAGAAACTTGATAGCTATCAGAACAATTTTTACAATACCATACAGGCATTACTTGTCCCCACCAAATTTTTCTTGAAATACACCAATCTCTTATATTTTTTAACCATTCAAAGTAAGATTTTTTAAAACGAGGAGGAAATATTTCTACTTCTTTTTTGCTTACTGCTTTATAAGCTAAATCAGCCAAAAAATCCATTTTTAAAAACCACTCTTTAGAAGGAATAATTTGAATTTCGTTTTTACATCTTTCACAAACAGGAACTTGATGAACTAAAGGCTCTACTTTTTCTAATAAGCCTAGTTCTTCAAGTTTTTTTAATATTTGTTGTCTAGCCTCTAAATAACTTAAACCTTCAAAACCTACAGCTTCCTTATTCATAACCCCTGATTCATCTATAACAGAAATCATTGACAAATGATGTCTTTTGGCAATTTCATAATCAACTAAAGAATGAGCAGGAGTTATTTTTAAAATTCCAGTTCCAAAGTTTGGATCAACTCTACTATCAACTACAATAGGCAATTCTCTGCTTAAAAGAGGAAGTAAAGCTGTTTTACCTATTAAATCAAAATTTTTATAATCTTTGGGATTAATGGCCAAAGCTACATCTCCCAAAATAGTTTCGGGCCTAGTGGTAGCTACAGTCAAAAATCCTCCTGTTTTTAAATAATATTTTATATAATACAATAATCCCTCTGTTTTTTTATATTCAAGCTCCAAATCAGAAAGAGAAGTTTTACATTTAAGGCAAAAATTAACTGGCCTCAAATCTCTATATACCAAACCTTTTTTATAATAAATTAAAAAAGCTTTTTCGACCCATTCAACATATTTTTTATCCATAGTAAATTTTTTTCTTGACCAATCTAAATAAAGACCTAATTTTTGAAACTGAGATAAAATTATATGTTCGTTTTTTTCTTTCCAATCCCAAACTTGTTCTATAAATTTTTCTCTACCTAAATCAAATCTTGATAATCCATTTTTCTTTAATTCTTTCTCAACCACATTTTGAGTAGCAATGCCGGCATGATCAACTCCAGGAAACCAAACAATATCATATCCTAAAAGACTTTTATAGCGAGCTAAAAAATCTAGAATAATATTTTCCAAAGCATGACCCATATGTAGACTTCCAGTAATATTAGGAGGAGCTATTAAAATAATAAAATTCTTTCCAGATCTTTTTTTATATTTAAAGTAAGGTATCCAAAAATTATATATCTTATTTTCGTATTCTAAAGGATTATATTTCGTATTATCTTTAATCAGCCTTTTAAACATTTTAAGATAATTTTAACATAAATTTTAATGATAAAATTTTTGAATTAATAAAGATAAAGTGCTTTAAAAAAGCCATTTTTTAAATAAATTCCATAGCTTCCATAACTTCGTAAAGCGTTTCAGAGGAATTTTTCTTTGCTATTTTAGCTCCCTCTTCTAAAATAGAAGAAATATAATCCTGATTCTTTATAATTTCGTTTTTTCTATTCTGAAACTCCTCTAAAAAATTTTGAACAATTTTAATTAAAATTTCTTTAAACTCATTCATAACTCTTTTTCCATTTTTATGTTCATTGATAAGACGATCTATTTCTTCTTTTTCCTGATTCGTTTTTGAAAGACCTTTGGCAATAATTATTAAACTCTTTAATTTTTCACTTATCACCCCCTCAAAAGCAGTTTCTGCTGACTTAATTTTACTGGCTACAGTTTTTTTATCATCTGTTAAAAAAATAGCTCCTTTTGGATTTGTTTTGCTCATTTTACCCTCTCCCTTTAAAGATAAAATACGAACAGATTCTACTTGTAAAACTTTAGGAATTGGGAAAACTTGCTTATATTTTTTATTAAACCTCCGAGCAAGAAGTCTTGTGATTTCCAAATGAGGAAGTTGATCTTCTCCCACCGGAATGTTTTTGGCTTTATTTATTAGGATATCAGCTGCCATCATAACAGGATAAAGAAGAAGCAAAGCAGAAGCTGTTTCTGGTCTAGTGTTTTTTCTTAATTTATCTTTTAAAGTTGGAACTCTTAAAAGTTCTGAAACCGAAATAAGTCTTGATAAAAAAGCAGTTAAAGTTAAAATTTCTCCAGCTATGTCTGATTGAAGGTAAATCTTAGTTTTTGTAGGATCAATACCTAAAGCTAAATAATCAGCCACCACTGTATAAATGTTTTCTTTTATTGCTTTAGGTTCTTTATCTGTAATTGCATGAAGATCAGCCACAAAAACAACAATTGAAGATACATTTTTTTGAAGATTAATAATCGGTGCAATAGCTCCTAAATAATTTGCAATAGTTAGATTAGCGGTAGGTCTAACACCTGTTAAAATTTCAACTTTATATTTTGAAAAATGTTTTTTTTTATCAGAAATTTCTTTTTTTTGCAAGCTTTTTTTTAAATTTTTATAATTCATGTTTATCAAAAATCTTAGTAATAAGGAATAAATTTTATTATAACAAATAAATTCATTTTTAATTTTATTTTAAAAAAAATTTAAATAAATATAGCTATTAAAACTCAATTTTTAAATATAAAAAATTTATTTAAAGATTGGTTTTTTTAATATTCAATCTTTCAACTTCCCACAATCTCTAAATTTAAAATCTCTAAATTTAAAATAAAGAGAAATATTTAACTAAAATTATACCTTCATAACCTCTGATAGAAACTTGAGTTATAGGTGGGCTAAGTTTTCCATTATAATTTTATACAAAGATAAGTATCTAATAGTTAAATGTAATTAAGTTTTTTAAGGAAAAATATATTGAATATTAGTAGTAGCAATTGGTTAAATTGAATTGTTTTGATTTTTAAAAATCATTGTTTTCAAAAATTTTTTCTTCTTCTTTAAGGATTTTATCCAATAATTTTTTATCTTTAGAAACGAAAGCTAAATATTTAGATTTAACATTCATATAAGCCTTAACTACCCATTTTTTATCTTTTTCTATCATTTTTACTATAGGCTCTAGTTCGATGTCTGAAACAAAGCTAAGAAAAATCAAAAATTCCTCTTGTTCTCTTTCTGAAAGATTGGAATCTTTAATGATCTCTTTTATTTTTTCAAAATTAGTTTTCATTTAAAAAATTTTCTATTTTTCTTGTGAATCATTTTTATTTTTTATAATATTTTTTATAGTATTTAGCGAGCCTTTGAAAGAAACATTATATTGCTCCATTATTTCTATTAAAGCCTCAAATCCTGAAGAATTATTGTTAATAATTTTTGTAAATTTTTGTACCTCATCTTCAGAAACTTTACCATCTTTGTTGTCAAATTTATGATCAACAAATTTATCAATAACAGAACTAAGGTACTCAAGCGCTAGCTTAACATCTATTGATAAAACTTCACCAGATGCAATCTTTGTTTAAGGAAATCCTACTTTAAATAACAATGCGAATCTAAGAATTTGTAATCTAGCTGCTCTTCTCTTTAATATCTCATTCTTGCCTTTAACCTTTAATAAATCTTCGAATAATTTAAAAGCTTCTTTTTTGTTCAATATTTGTTGAATTTTCTGCTTGTAACGATTGGTTCATAACAGAAGACTGAGCAGATGCCTCCCTTTGACAACCAATTAAATACACCGAACCAGCCATAGCAGTTAAAGCTAGTAAAGCTTTTAATAAATTATGAACTTCTTTATTCAATCCATTAAGAATTTTTCTTTCTCCTTTTTCAAATTTAGAAAAAGGGGCATTCCCTGTCTCTTTCCCTCTTCTTGGATATCTTCCAACTTCCATTTTTTAATATTGATCTTAAAATTAATAAAATAAAATCTTCTTATAAAATTATCTTAATTATCTTATCCGCAAATCTATTATAAGTTTTAATCTAAACAAGACTGACTAATAATTAAATTAATATTAATTTAACCATAAAAAATAAAAATTTTACATAAAAATTTTAATTTTTAAAGTTGGAACTCTTAAAAGTTAAGCGACTGAAATCAATCTTGATAAAAAAGCAGTAAGGGTTAAAATTTTGAATCTTACATCTGATTGTAAATAGATCTTAGTTCTTTTAGGATCTATGCCTAAAGCAATATAATCTGCCACAACTTTCAAAATATTTTCTTTAATACTTTTTGGTTCTTTATCTGTAATTGCATGTAAATCTGATATAAAAACAATCGTGGACATATTTTTTTGAAGATTAATAATCGGTGCAATAGCTCCTAAATAATTTGCAATAGTTAGATTAGCGATAGGTCTAATACCTGTTAATACTTCAACTTTATAATTAGGAATATTTTTTCATAATTTATTTTTTAAAAATTTTTAGTTCTAATCATAATAATATAGAGCTAATGAATAATTTATTATAACAAAGAAAAAATTTTATAAAAAATTAAAAGTTTCTTAAAGAAGATATTAATTTTTATTTTTTTAAAAAAAATAATCCTTTTTTTGTCTAAATCTTAAAAATAAAAAATTTTTTTTATTTTTAAAATAAAAAACTATCTTCCTATAGTTTCTAAATTTAAATTAACAGATATATTTAAATTTAAGATATTTGAGATAATTTGGAATAGATTTAGTATAAAATCAGCAAAGATAGTATTGTTTAGCTTAATAGAACCCCTAGATATTAAGATATTGTTATTAAATATTTGATTTAGATTTAGATTGAGATTATAATAACTATCTCTATCATAAATGTTAATAGTTAGTTTAACGGGTTGGTTTGTTTTAGGATTTATTTTATCTATAAATATTTTTGGTTGTTTATAAAAATTTTGCTGAGAAAATTTTTCAGCTGGAATTAAAATTGCTGCTTCATTTTTCAATAGATTAATTCTATTTATTGCTTGTTGATTAATTTCTCCATTTGATTTTAATAAATAGTAATAACCATCTAAATCAAAAGCTGTATAATCGTTAATTCCTCTAGAATCTTCAGGAACAAAAGATTCTCCTGTACGTAAAATAATTAGAGCTTTACTATAGCGTCTAGCAAAATACCAGCTTTTACCTGTTTCTCCCAAGTAATTCCCTAGATTATCATACTTTGGAGACTTATCAGTATAATAGATTAAAAATAAACCCGGAATAATACCTGGGAACCACGAATTAGGGTATGCTATCCATTGTGTGTAAGGATGTAAAACTGTCGTAATAGGTTCTCCAAAATCTATAGTTGACGCATCGATATAGTATGCCTTTTGTTTCGGAATACCGGCAACGTAGTAGCGATTTAGTGAATTATTGGGATCTGTGAGAAACTCTCCATAGTAAAAATTCCGATGCCAAGCATTAAGATATAAATACTCGCCTTGTGGATCACGTACCAACAAATACTGGGCAAGCGCTCTCATCTTTTCTCTATCCCACCACTCCTGAGTGTTGTAACTGGCGTCTGTAACAAGCGTGTAAGCATACATAGGAATATGGTACTGCCCTCTAGAATGAACACGATATGCCATTTCAGCGAAGAATGTATTCAACGTGCTTATAGGCCCAAAATAAGCCTGACGATACTGCATAGTGATTTCTCTGTTTGCAACGGCGGGGGCGAAATAAATCCATAGCAGATCTGGTTTCTCAGTGATATACGGTCTGCCCCATTGGTCTCCAGGAGCAACATTAATAAGATCATTTGCGGATAGCACTAAACCCATCTGTGTTAGTTTAGTACTAATCGCCTCTACAAGTTCACCCATCCCCACCGTTTGCCAATCTTTATCAAATGGGTTTATTTCAACAAGTTGGGTTGTGGAGGACGTAAGCGGCGAAGAGGGTGCATTATTAGCAGTAAAGTTATCGCAGTATATGCCATCAAACGCCGGATAGTTTGTATGAATGTAATCTATCCAGTAATCCAACCACCATTGCTTGTAATAAGTATTGTGGGTATTGCGTAAATAGCGAAGGTTAGCATACTCAATCCATGTCCGGCTCCACCACTTGAACCGAGCCGATTTCGCCGTACCGGCTCCGCCCGAAGCTGGCGGGTTCGGATTGTACTCAGGGTCTCCATTGTTTGCGGGATTTGTTTCCCAAGTAACATCCCACCCAGGAAAAACAGGTTTCCCATTGGGGCCCGGTCGTGAGAAGTCTTCATGTCGTATATCCCATCGACTCTGAAACGTCGGAGGAGTTCCCACCTGTGTAATTCTAAACCTTACAAAAAAGGCTCTTCTCCATACAACGGAAGAGTATATTCCATCCCTGCTGGAGGAATTATCGTATATACGGCTGCGCTTCCACTCTGTGCGTTCCTTTGGAGGGATAAAGCGCACATAGCCACTTTGCGCCAGCTTCTGCCCGTTGACAACGGTAGTATCTTCTACGATCGTTAATGGTCTCCAGCTGGTCGGCTTGCCGTTAGAATCAACTGCATCACAGTACTCCCACACGCCATCCCAACCTCCAGAAGCCGGGGTTTTTATCACGAAATAAACGGCATCAAAACGATATGGATGACCAATAGCAATGAATTCATCTACTTTATTTGGTAGTCTATTCATAAATGAATCTGTCGTCATAATCGGCTCTGCTAAATAAACACCGTTAAATAAGTATACGAAGGCCATATGACCAAATTTGGTATCATCCAGGTTCCAATGAATGTTCACCTCTGTGTCAACCGCATAGTGAAGACTGATGTTCTCATAGCTAATACCCTGAGTTTCGGCCCACTCCTGCCATCGCGCCTCTGACTCTCTCCAGATAGCCGCATATCCACGACTAACGTCATCAGAGAATGTAGCTAACACGCCTGGGTTATATTGCTTCAAATACGAAACATTCAGACTAGAATATGATATATTGAAATCGAAGTGAGAAGCATTCCAATCGTGATAGGGGGCATTTCTATCACCACTAGACCAATCACTTCCAATCATATACGATGAATATCTCACCGTCGGTAATAATTTGGAAATATTACGAAACGTCTTAAAGGTTCGAATATCGCTGATTAAATCATTCCCACCGCCTGCAGGAGTAATACGTACGCGATAGTAATAAATAGTATTGGGTTGTAACCCCAACAGATTTACGTAATGTCTTGTAACATCTTTATTAGGCCAATCTCTCCAAGCTGGAGGCGAACTACTACCTAGTAATAACGTTGTACCATACTCCACGGTCATTCTGCCGGGCACTGTAGTAACACATTTTATTCTAGCGCTTTTAGGCATTGCCCATACAACTTCTGGATTAAGCCCTTGGGCTCTTATTTCATTTACGGTTAAAAATAAATTAATTGAAATATATACAAGGATTAAAAAAATCATTTTTATAATTAAATTTTTTATTATTAAATTCTTAATCATTTTTTTAAATTGTTTTATATACTTTTTTGTCTTCTTTTATTAATATTATAAGAAATCTATATAAAAAATCACATAAAATCTAAGATAAATAAAATTTAAATTGAATTTGGCATTACTAATTTATAATTTAAAAACGGTATCTTTGTTTTTTGTCAAACCCAAGCGAAGCATGAACATTAAAACATTCAAAGGAAAATTTTTTGAGATTGGCCAACATCAAGGTAAAATTTATAAAGCTAACGGAATGAATCTTGATAAAGTCAAAATTGATCCTGTTCTTTATAAAAATCAGCTGAAAGTTTATAAAAAACATTATCCCGAATTATTGGAAGAATTTAAAGGAATGGCCGAAAGTGGAAATTTTGATGAGAAAAAATTAATTTATTATTTTATAACGGGAGAAATTTTATACTACAGAAATAGATTTAGATTAGATAAAGCATGTACAAATTTTTGGTTATAAAGTGGAAAATAACCTTTTTATCGGGAGAAACTATAATTGGATTCCAGAAACTAAAAAAATATTTGAGATTTATAGGGTTGTTAATCCTGAAAGAAATTCTTTTATCGCAGTAACTGATATGGGAATTGATAGCCCTGCTACGACAAAGCCAAAATATTTTTTTACAACGCAGACGACGCAATAAATGATAAAGGATTATTTATTGGCCTTACGTTCGCTTATGCGGATCAATGGTCTTGTGAAATTTCTTGTGTTCACATGACAAAGATTATTGCGGAAACCTACGAGACAGTAAAAGATGCAATAAAAATTTTTAAGAAAATTCTGCTTTGTTGTCCTAAAAATTTTTTTATTGCTGACAAAAATGGAAACATGGTGGTAGTGGAACATACTTCTAAAAAATTCAAAGTCATTTATCCGAAAAATAATATTTTTATAAAAACAAACCATTATATTGATAGCGAGCTTGCAAAAGAAGACACAGTATTAAAGCGAATTCCTTATCATAATACTTTTATCAGATATTATGAAACACTGCAAAAAATAAACTTTAAAAAGAATAAATTCAAATTCGAAAGCATCATTAAGATCTTAAACAAACGAGGAAGTTATACTTGTCAAAATTTCCCTGGTATAAAAACTATTTGGACATTGGCCCTAGATATGACCGGTAGAAAATACAAAATTTATCGGGATATTTTAGGAAAAAGAAAATCAAAAGTATTAATAATTTAAAAATAAAATTTACATAAGCTCAGCTAAGTCGATCAACCCCAACAGAGCTGGATTAAAAAACTTAAAATTGTCTTTTTTAGCCTCTGTTTTTTTAGCAAGGTTGATGTAAAGGAGATAGGAGAAATTCTGTCTTTTGAGTTTGTTATGTTAATGAAATTAGTTAGGATTTTTTTTAATATACACCGTCAGAGTTGGTAAATATTAAAACTGGAAAGCTATTACAAACGACAAACTAGCAATCTCTTTTTTTATTAGCGGTGGGGGTGGGATTCGAACCCACAAGGCCATTAAGGCCACCGGTTCTCGAGACCGGCGCAATCCCATTTCTGCCACCCCACCGTGTTAAGTGACTTCGGTTTTTTAAAAAAATATTGTATAATTTAATTATAACCTCCAATTTGGAGGTTTTTAAAATGTCTAAAAATAAAGAAATTGCCTTTAATCAGGTCATTATTAAAAAATTTTAATTAAAAAGTTTAAAAATGGATAGCTCGATATCGAAGCTTCTTGTGATTATTGCAAGTTTTCTATTTGTATCCGCTTATGCTTTTTCTCCTTCAGCAGAATCCCAGCTTCAAATATCCTCCATAAACTCCGAAAATAAAGAAATATTTTTAAAACCTAAAATATTCAAGAAAAGAATGATAATGACTGTAACCGGATATTCATCTTCTCCTGATGAAACAGATGAAACCCCTTTCATTACTGCAAATAATAGCTTTGTACGAGATGGTGTCGCTGCCTCAAACGTCTTACCTTTTGGCACAAAGATAAAAATACCTTCTCTTTTTGGTGATAAAATTTTTGTTGTTGAAGACAGAATGAACCCTAGATACAGAGAAAATATTGATATTTGGTTTGAAAGCAAACAAGATGCCTTAGATTTTGGAATTCATTACGATGTTTTAGTAGAAATCTTAGAGTAATGTTTTAGAGCTTCTAAAAAAACTTCTTTTTCGTTCCAGGGTATAACTTTATCTGAATAAACAATAGAAGGCTCAGCTCCTTTGCCAATTGAAACAACAACATCTCCTTTTTGAGAATTTTCTATTAACTTAAAAATAGCTTCTTTTCTATCTGGAATAATTTCAACTGTCTTTTCTATTTCAAATTCAGCTAAATATTTTTTTGCCCCCATTTCGATAGACTTTAAGATTTGACTAGGATCCTCATCAAAAGGATCTTCATCAGAAATAACTATGTAATTACAATACTTAGCAGCTATTTCTCCGATTACCGGTCTTTTCCACTTATCCCTTAAACCACCGGCTGAACCAATAATACAAAGCATTCTTTTTGGTTTAAAAATTAAAGAAACTGTCTTATAAAGTTCTTCTATTGAAACAGGAGTATGAGCATAGTCAATAACAACCTTAAACCCTTTAGCATTTATAATATCCATTCTTCCTGCTAATCCATGAAAATTTTCTATAAACTTATCTAAACTATTGATTGGTAAATTTAAAGACTTAATAACTGCCAACGAGGCTAGAATATCATATAAAAAAGACTTTGAAATTACAGGAGAATGGAACTTTTTATCATCTAAAACAAAATCTATTCCTTTGGCTGTAATTTTATAAGAACTTGGTTTAACTACAAACCTAACCTCACCTAAAATAGACTCTAAACTAAAAGAAATCTTTTGTTCTGCTCTAAAAGATAAGTAATAATCGCTTTCAAAGTCATCTCCATTTACTATAATTGTTTTTCTTATAAATTCTCCTCTTAAATATTTTCTAGCTTTGCTTTTCGACAAAGCACGAAAAAGTTTGCCTTTATCCTTTTTATAATTTTCATAAGAACCGTGATGCTCTATATGTTCAGGATGTAAATTTAAAAAAACAGCCACATCAAAATCTATAAAAGCATGTCTATTGTACATCAAGCCCTCTGAAGTGGCTTCTAAAACAGCAACTTCGCACTTTTCATTAACGGCTTGATTTAAAAATTTTTGCAAAAACCCTCTACCAGGCATGGTCAAGCGATATTTATTTTCGATTTTCTTATCTCCTATTAAAAAGAAATCGGAAGAAGAAAGAGCTGTTTTTATTCCTAATTCTTTTAAAAAAGAATAAATAAGATAACAGACAGTACTTTTTCCCTTAGTGCCGGTTATTCCAATAACAACTATTTTCCTAGATGGAAATTTATAAAAAATAGCCATAAATAAACCCCATAGATAATGGTAAAAAAATAATAGTCGTCTAGGAACTAATTTTCTAACAAACTTCTTAAAATTACTATAAAAATTTTTCATATTTAAAATTTATTTTTCTTATTTGCGACTGAATATATGGCCTTATTTGATCATAACTATCAAAACCTCTTTTGGGAAAGATAGCGTAAACACCTTGACTGTTATGGATATCAACGTAGCCTGAAGAAAAAAATCCTGAGTTTAAATCAATTATTATGGGTATTATTTCTGGTTTATTTAAGTCTTTAACTTTAAAAAAAAGATTCAAAAAGGAATTTTTATCCAAATTACTATCCCAATGATTACGATTGTCGTTTATAAATTTTAATAAAGCAATTTTATCAGAAGACGATAAAGAAAAAATTTTATTCTTTAAAGCTGAGATAAATTCCAATTGATTTTTAATTCTAAAAAAATCTCCTTCTTTATTAAATCTAGACCTTAAAACCAAATCTGCTAGATAGCCGTTTATTTTTCTTTTACCTGGATAAATTGTAAAATAAGAAACCGCATCAGTTATTGGCTCTTTAATTACCATTTCGATGCCCCCTATTTTATCAACCATTTTGATAACTAAATTCAAGTCATAAGCAATATAATTTTGAATATTAAGTCCAGTCATTTCCGAAGCTTTCTTCAATAAAAGAAAGGTTTTTTTTTCATGATAAAGAGAATTAATTTTAACCAAATTTTTATTGCTATCAAAAACCACTAAATCCCTAGGAATTGGAATTAAAAAAATTCTATTATTTTTAAATTGAAAATAAGCAACTATAATTGAGTCTGTATTTTCTGACCCAATATAACCTATGCCTGGTTTACCAAGTAAAAGCAATGCGAAATCTTCACGTGAGCTATAAGAAGAAATATTGGAAAATAATAAAGTTTTTGAAGGATAATAAAAAAATAAAACTGCAAAAATTAAAAAGATAGATAAAACTACAAGTGAAAATATTAAAATAAGCCTTTTTAACATTTTTTAACTATCTACTTTTAAAATAAAATTCTTATCAAAATCAATATAAATTTTTTGACCTCTTGATATTTTTCCTTTTGAAATGAATTCTAAAATTAAAGACTTAAGTTCATTATTTATCCTGTCAACCATTATCTTTGCTCCTTCTACCGAATCAATTGATGAGTTTAAAATATCCCTTTTAGCTGCCTCTGACAACTCAAAAACAATGCCGTATTTTAGAAAAAAATCAATATTTAAACTCTCTAACTTTTTATCCCGAATTTCTCTCAAATGATCAATTTCTAAAGGTTTAAAAATAATTATATCATTAAATCTGTTAATTAACCACAAAGGCAAAGAATAAGCCAGTCTTTTTTTTATCTCAGATTTAAAATTGTCTTTAGTTAAATCTTTTTCAAAACTTTCTTTAATAAAATTCGAAAATAAAGAAGAAGAAGCAATTATCAAACTTTTAGAGATATCAATTTTTAAACCAAAATCATCTTTTAAAAAACTTTGCTCTAATAAATTTTTCAAAGAATCCAAAAAACCAAAAGGAGAAAGTTCTATATTTTTTATAAAAATCAAAGAAGAGGGATTTAATTTAAGAAAATTAATAATTTTATCTTCATCTTTATTTTTTTGGAAATATTTCATATCGAAAAAAAGAAATCTATTTTGCCCACCATAGAAAATATTGGCTAATCTTTTAGCTGTTTCTGTTTTACCAACACCTTTAGGGCCTATAAAAAGATAAAAACCAATTTTATTTGAAGTTTTTAAGAAAAAATTTCCCAACTTATAAGCTATTTCATCTAAAGCTTCTTTTTGATTTACAATTTGAGTGGCGATTAAATTTTTAAAAGAAAGCGTTTTTCTTTTTTCTAGAGAAATTCTTTTTTTAAGCAAAAATCTTATTTTAGAAGCTAAAATCTCTAGCACAAGTTCTCTGTTTACAGAAAAATCTTTGTTTTTCTTATTTAAAAGAATAATTTCTTTGAATAAATTGTTGCTAAATTTTATAAATTGATTATTTTTTAAAAAGTCTTTGGAAAAATTGTAAATAAGAAATAAATTTTTAATAGAAAAATCTATTTTAAACTTTGTTTTAAGAAGCAGGGTTTTAAAGATTAAAAAATGAAGAAATTCTCTGGAGGTTAAATGAAGTTTTTTAATTTTTTTAAAGCCACCGAATAAATTTTCGTTTTCTTTTAAAAAGAAAGAATCTTCATCTAAACAGCTTATAATCAAAGGCGATCTTAAAAATAAAAGAATTTTTTTAAAACATCTTCCAATTTTAGATTTATTTCTTAAAAGAACATTTTTTTCAAGAGAAATGTATAAAAAAATATTTCGCTTTTTTGAAATTTTTAAAAAAAAAACTTTTAATAAATAATCAAAATCATCAGAATAGTTCTTTAAAAAATAGTCTAAATCAATTTTAATAATCTTATAATTTAAGAACTCTTTTAAAACCATTCTGTTGTTTACAAGCCACAAAAATTGATAAATAGCATAATTTTGAAATAATCTTTCTTTAAATATTAAAAAAGCATTTTCTTTTTTGCTTAAAATTCTAAATAATTCTCTAATAAAAAGTGAGCTATAAGATAAAAAAAGTAAATTGTTTTTTTTAAAAGGAAAATTTAAAAAATTAAAGGATCTTAAAACAAATTTTAAAGATCTTAAGTTAAAATTTTTATCTATAAATGGTTTTAAAGATAAAAGAATTTTAAGATACTCTAACTTTAAAAAAATATTGCTTAAAAACCAAAAAAATTTAAATTCATAAATCTCTTTAGAAAAAACAGTTCTTATAGAAACAGCCAAAATTTCTTCTTTTTTTATATCAAATTTTTCTAAAATTTTATTAATTTCAAAACCACCACAGTCTATAAGACCACAAAAAAGAAAAAAGATGTTTATTCTAGGATATTTAACTCTTTTAGCAATTTTAAAGGCGGAAGCTAAAATAGGAAGATAATCTCTTTGATCAATTTCTTTAACTGAAAGGACCTCTTTTAAAACATCGAAATAATCAATTCCCAAGTCTGAAATTATTTTCTGAATTTTTTTCTCTCTTAAAAACCTTAAAAATATAAAAATATAAAAATTTTTAAGTTTTAAAATTTTAAACCGACAAATAGTTTCAATAAAAAAAATTAAACAAGAATAAGATAAATATTCACTTAAATTAATTCTATTTCTAAAAAAAAAGGTTATTTTCTTTTTAGACTTTTCTTTTAAGAAAAAAATAACTGTAATTAGCAATAAAAGAATCAAAGAGAAAATCCTAAGAATACCTGATTCTTTTAAAAAAAGAAACGAAATAGAAAAAAGAAAAATTAAAATTAAAAAACCTTCGGTTAAAATTTTTAAAAAAATTAACCAATAAGGATTAATTTTTAAAAACCTATTTTCAAAATAAAAATCCATCTTAAAATAAGGTTCTATTTTTAATTGGCTCAACTAAATCAGTTTTTTCATTAATTTTAATTAATACCTTCCCATATTCTCCGTCATAGCCAGGTTCCAAAACTATTTCTTCTTTATCAATTTTAACTAAAGCTTGATAAATTAAAGGATCAAATTTTAAAAGCTCTTCTTTATCAAAATTTCCTGTCAATATATCAAGTTCTGGACCAAATTTTTTAATTAAAGACAAATATTTATCAAAAACTTTTTTAGAATAAACATTAGATTTTAAAATTTGAGCTAAAATTTCTATCAAAGGAATTGTCTTTTTAAATAAAGGCCTTTTAAAATCTTTAAAATCTGCTCTTCTTTTAGCTAATTCTTCTACTCTACTCATTACTCCTAAGGTAATTTTCTTTTTACACACCGGGCATAAAAAATTATTAGCTTTTGATTGCTCCGGAGAAAATCTTATTTTACAAATTCGATGACCATCATAATGATATTTTCCTTCTTCTGGAAAAAACTCAATGGTCATTAAAATTCTGTTTTTGTCATCACCTCGTTTAAGGGCTTTAAATATATTAGAATAACTTATTTCTTCTATTTCAAAAAGAGTAGCTTCTCTACCAAGTCTGTTAACCGAAGGAGAATGAGCGTCTGAAAAAGAAACTATTGAAAAATCATCTAGTTCTGGAATTCTCCAGTTCATACTGGGATCAGAGCTTAAACCTGTTTCAACTGCTGAAATTAAATTCGTCAAATCATCAAAAGCTTCGTAAATAGAATCAAAACCAGATATAGAACCATATAAAGAAAACCAAGGTGTCCAAATATGGGCAGGAATAAAAATTGCTTTATCGTAAATATCAAAAACAATTTTTAAAACATCTTTAACGTCTAAACCTAAAATAGGCCTTCCATCAGAAGAAAGATTGGCATATAAACTAAGTTTTTTGTTAAATTTATCAACTAGTTCCAGTTTCGGCAAAATAATTAAATAATGAATTCTTTTAACCTGTCCTTTCCTTGAAAAAATTGAGCTTAATTCTCCTCCTAAAATAAAAAAAACTTTTGACTGGCTGCCTTTTAATTTATAAATTCCTTCTTTGGTCTCTTCTAATTTTCTTGAAATTTCCTTAAACCAAACAGGATGAGTCATATCACCGGTAATTAATAAATCAATCCCTTTTAAAGAAGCAAAATAATCAAGATGTTCTAAATCTAAATTTTTAGAACAGGCTCTTGAATATTTTGAATGAATGTGTAAATCGGCAAAAACTTTCATTTAATAATTATAACTAATTTATCTAACATCTACTCCAATTGCTTCTGTTATGTTTTTGAAGCAATCTTTTTTTAGCATTTTGCAAACTTCATAATTAATTTGTACAATAAGTTTAGGTCCTTTAAAAATCATACCCGTAATTAGTTGAACAAGAGAAGCGCCGAGTTTTATTTTTTGATAGGCGTCTTTTCCTGAAAAAACTCCACCAGAAGCAATCAAAGTAAATTCTCTTTGGGTTTTTTAAAAATATATTCTAATATCTTATTTGACAACTCCCAAACAGCTTTATCTGATAAACCTCCCTTACCTTGAAAAGCTCTTTTAAACTCATCTTTATCAACAGCTAAAATTTGATAGTTCTTTGATAAGTTAGATATGATAAAACCATTAACTTTAAAAAATTCTATAAATTTTCTTAAAATTTTTCTCATATAATTTACTTTAAAAAAATTAACAATCCTGCAACTAATGAAAAAATGGAAATCAATAAAACTGCTCCTGAAGAAACATCTTTGATATTCTTGATATGAGGATCAATTTTCTTTTCAGAAATATGATCTGTTAAAAGCTCAATAGAAGTATTTAAAAGTTCAAGAGATAAAACTAAACCAATTAAAATTACCAAAGCAAGCCATTTTTCTAAGGAAATTCTAAAATAAAATCCTAAAAGAATAGCAATTAATGAAAAAAATATCATAATTTTTATATTTCTTTGATTTAAAACAGAATATCTTATTCCTTCGTAAGAGTTTTTAAAACTTTGATATAAATTTTTATTCTTCATTGTAAATATTAAGAAGATGAGACTTAAAAATAGTAAACTCTAAATTTGTTATAACAGATATCCTTTAATTCTAAATAAAATTAAAAAGTTATTTAATTGCTGTTTTTTTCAAATTACTCACTCCTATAAATCCTATTAATTCTGGTCGGGATGGTGGGGCTCGAACCCACAACCTCCAGCACCCCATGCTGGTGCGCTAACCATTTGCGCTACATCCCGACTTTTAATTTAATTTTATTATATTTAAAAATTTAATTAATTTAAATTTTTTAAATTAAAAATTCTAAAAAATCCAAAAAGAGAATTCTAAATATGTAAAGAGAGTTTGAAATAAATTATCTTGTGGAGGTGGGGGGACTTGAACCCCCATCAGAAGAAAAAAGCTAAAAGAGGTTCTCCTGGCGCAGCTAGTTTTATTTCTTTCTCCCTTAAAGACCAAACTAGCAAAATCTTTAAAGGATAGGTCTCTTTAATTTCGTCTTTGACCTTGAGACCAAAAAATCAAAGACTATCGGTGAAACCCTTGTCTCTAAAAACCCCACCGAAAAGATTTTTAGAGACTGCTCTTACGAAAGAGCAAAGACTGGAGTTCTGTTTGCACTTATTTTAAGCTATTTGAGGTTGCTAACCTACCAGCTCCTCTTTTAGTTTTTTCTTCTTCTACTGCCTTTTCACCCCCTCTTATAAAAATTATATCAAAAAATTTCTTAAATCTCAAATTTTAAAAAATAATTTGATGTTTAAGCTTTCATCTTCCTATAGTCTCTAAATTTAAAATAACAAGTATATTTAAATTTAAAATATTTGAAATAACCTGAAATAAATTTGAAATAAAATCAGAAAAAATAGTATTGTTTATTTTAATTGAACCTTTAGTTATTAGTCTATTTTCAAGATTTAAGATTCTTTCTAAACTACTAATACCTTCTCTGTTTGCTATTTGAATATTTAGTTTAGTAGGTTGGTTTATTTTAGGATTTGTTTTATCTATTGTTATAGAGATTTTAGGTTGAATTTGAGCAACTTGATCAGCTTTAACTAAAATTATACCTTCACCTCCTTTAATTGATACTTGAGTTATAGGTGGACCTAATGTTCCATCATAGTTTAAAACTCTATATACTCCAGGAAGTTCAACTATTTCAGAACTATTTTCATATACAGAATCAGAAATACCAGAATAAATATATTTTAGTCTCATAAGTATTAATCCTTTGGTATATTCTCTAGCATAAACAGCATCATAAGGTATAAGAAGACCGTTTTGTCCTACAGCGTTTCTGGGGTTTATTTGTTTAAGAATATAGATATGGGTTGGAGTAGTAGAAATTATCTTTCCGTTTGGCAGAATTAATTGATTAGAGGTTGTATCTCCTATTTTAACCATTATATAACCGCTTAAAGGATACCATTGTAAATCCATTGGTCTTTTGCCTTTAGGAATATTATTTGCTGGAACACCAATATCGACTTTTAACATTTTAGTTGGTTGATAAGCATAGTTTTTTGGAACACCTTCTTTCCAAAAGGTAAACAAATCAGTATTATTACTTCCATACCAATGACTATGATTCCAAAACTTAATAGCTGTTTTTCCAGGGATATTTATCATATAATAATAAGCTAAAAGATGCTTAGTTCTATATTCCCATGTTTCTTTAGTATTTATTCCGTAATATCTATAGTTATAATGATGGGCAAATATAAGACTTAGCTTATTATAAGCAGAAACAGCAGGATAAATCCAACCTGGTCTAAGCGCTAATCCCCCCCACCAGTCAACAATAGTAGAGTATTTTAAAGTATCTTCGGCAATAATCCAATCAATTAAATCAAACAGTCGTAAAGCATAACGATCCCCTGTAAACGGATTTACATTAGCAATATTTACACCTATCCAATTTGAACCAGTTATTTCTTTTAATTTTCTAATAGTTTCAAGATAAGCACTAAACCAATCTTCTCCTGTTGGCTCATCTTGATCTACTCTTCCTTTTTCGTATTCCCAAATATAGCCACCTTGAAGAATAACTGGAGAAATTGCTCTTTGACGATTAACCCAAGGATGACCTAATCCATTAGACATTGCATCATCAATGTAAGCACCTTTTATGTTTGATCTGTTCCATTTATCTCTAATAGTTTCAGATACTGCTTGACGATAATCAGGGTTGAAAACATTAGCAACTTCCCATTGACTACTTGATACCCAAGCATTTGCATGAACAACTCTTGAATAATGCCTCATTCTGGCTGTAGCATTTGGATTAACTAAATTAGCATATTCATTGTCATCTATAAAACCATCTTTATTTTTGTCGTTTTCTGGATCCCAACCTCTTATAAGTAAAACTCTTCTTACAATTTTATATTCTGAACTACTGTTAGGAATAATATCCCAATCTCTATCTACAGTAGCTGTTTTTGATGAACCTGTGTAATTTGTTATTACTCTTGTTTGTCCAGCGCCAGTGCCTGAAATTATTTTTATAAGATGGTCTTTGTAAGCATTGTCAGTTGAAGTAGCAGTAGTTGATAAAACAATTGTATTAGTAGCTGCGTTTTGAGAAATACCTTGATGAAGTACTCCAACATAAGGCTCTCCATCTAAGTATTCAATTACAGGAACAGTGTTTATTTTGCTGATTAAAGGACGAGTTGAAAAATTAGAAGCTTTAATTCTTAAAACGAAAACACCACCTCCATTGACCAAATAAGGTTGAAGAAAACGATAAGGAGGGTAAAGTTTTGCATATTTCCAATCTTTAGGAGGAATTATTCTAATTTTTCCTGATTTTGAAAAAACATTGGTTTCATCACTAATAACAGTCACTGGGTTCCATCTGATAATATTAAAATTTTCATCTATTTCTGATGGATATTCAATTATTAAATTTGAACCATCTATTCCATTTCTTGAAAGCTCAAATCTAATTTCATAAAAGGGCAATTGTGCCCAAATAAAAAATGCACCGCCTTTTTGTATACCTTTGAAAGCATCACCTGCTATTGATACATCAAAAAGAGGAATTCCGCTATGATTTGTAGATTCTGTTACTCCAGCATTTAAAAGACCTCTCCAGAAAGTATCAGATACGCTTGCAATTGTGCTGTTTATTATAGTGTCTTGTTTAAAGTGTAAACTGAAATCTTCATAGTTTTTGTTATTTTTATATGCCCATTTAGTTAAAGAATCGTCATTGTTTAAAATTGTATGAATATATATATAGCTTAAGATAAAATTTCGTCGATTTAATTCAGAACCATAATCTCCTGAAACTATTAGATCTGAATGTTCTAATTCCCAACTTTTAACAACTCCAGCAGATGAAGTTCCATAAAGATTAATAAATTCTCTGATGGTATCTGGATCAGTAGGAGATTGCCAACTTCCCGTTAGACAAAAACCAGTCAAGGTTGAAGGAAATTTTCTTACAATTCCAATAGCATATAATTTTAAAGGGTAAATTAAAATGCAAAATATAGAGACTAAGATTAGAATTTTAAAATTTAAAAATTTCATATTTTTATTGAAAGATATTTTATTTAGGATCTATTATTTTAAATTTTATCCTAACTTTAATTTAAGATAAATTAAGTTATTAATCCAACGACCCTTTCTATTTCTTCTAAGCTTGTAATTTTAAATAAGGCTTTTATCAAGCCATCTTGCTGTAAACTAACAAAATTATCAGAAATAGATTCAAGTATTTCGGCTTCAGAAGGATTTTTGTCTATAATTGATTCCAGTTTTTTGCTAACACTTAAAAGTTCAAAAATCGCCAGTCTCCCTTTATATCCTAAGCCTAAACATTTGTCACATCCTTTTGGTTTAACCAAAGAAAAATTGTTTAAATCTACACCTTTTAAATCAACCCGAGTTGGTAAGTTTTCTAATTTTTTCTTAATCTTTTCCCTTAAATCATTTTCCGGCTTATATTCTACTGCACAATAAGAACAAATTTTCCTTATCAGTCTTTGAGCAATAACTAATCTTAAAGCTGGTGGAATAAGCTGAGAGTCAACTCCTAAGCTAATAAGCCTTGGGATTGCCCCTAAGGAATCATTAGTATGTAAAGTCGATAAAACTAAATGCCCAGTTAAAGAAGCTTGAATTGCTATTTGAGCCGTATCTTTATCTCTTATTTCTCCAACTAAAATAACATCTGGATCGTGTCTTAAAAAAGATCTTAAAGCGTTAGAAAAAGTAAAACCACTTTCTTCATTGACCTGACTTTGTCCTATACCCTCTATCTTATACTCTATTGGATCCTCGATAGTTAAAATTTTTAATTCAGGTTTTTTTATTTTAATTAAAATTGAATATAAGGTGGTTGTCTTACCAGATCCGGTTGGTCCAGTATTTAAAATCAGTCCATTAGGAGAATGAATTGCTTCTTCTAAAATTTTTAAATCATCTTCTCTTACTCCTAAAGATGCAAGTTCAGCAGTCACAGAACTTAACTTTAAAATTCTACAAACAATAGATTCATCTTTGGCAGAAGGAACAGAAGAAACTCTAATATCTATTTTCTGATTTTCGTAATCTATAGAAAATCTTCCGTCCTGAGGTTTGAGATAAATATTGATTTTCATCCCAGCCAAAATTTTAATTCTATTTTTTAACAAAGGGTAGACATTTAAAGGAAAGCTAAAAATATCATATAAAATTCCGTCTATCCTATAACGAACAGAAACTTTATCTTCGTATGGTTCAAAATGAATATCAGAAGCATTAAATTTAATTGCTCCTCCAAAAATATAATCTAAAATCAAAAAAGGGTCAGAAATTGAAAGCTTGGACAAAGACAAAGACAAATCATCTTTAGTGTTTATCTTATTTTTAATATGGTTAAGAATTTCCTCATTAAGTTCAAATATGGATAGATAACTGACTTTTTTTTGATGCAGGAAATTATATTCTTTTAAACCAGCTTCAAAACTCTCATTTGAAATAATAGCTGTCTTAACTATAAACCCTTTTTTCTTTAAATCCTCTTGTAAATTTTTAAAATCTTCATTGTAAGGGTCAACTACTCCTAATAAAATTTCGTTATGATTAATTTTTATAGGAATTGAATTAGTTTTTTTACATAAATCTATTGATATTTTTTCTAAAGCTTCTATTTCAGGTCTAAAAAAATTAAGATTAAAATAAGGTAAATTTAAAGTATCTGCTAATTCTTTAGCTATTTTTTCGCTATCTTTTTGAAATTCTTCGAATTCTTTTTCCATTATAATTTAATTATAATAATGAAACTCAAGTTTTTAAAATATTCATTAGCGCTTATCTTTCTTCTTTTAAGTTTTTTAATATTTGCTTTTACTATTCAAACGATTTATTTGCCTGATGTAAATTTGATTGGAGAAAAAATTACAAGCGGTGGCATAGAGATATACGATAGAACAGGAGAAATTTTAATATCAAAAAGTGGACCCAAAAGATCCTGGGTTAATTTTGAAGACATACCTTCACTTTTAATTAAAACAGTTTTAATAGCAGAAGATAAAAACTTTTATAAACATAAAGGTTTTAGTTTTGAAGGTATCATCAGATCAATATATTTAAATGTAAAAAGTGGAGAATTAAAATACGGTGGTTCAACTATTACTCAGCAATTAGTTAGAAATTTATTTTTAAATAAAGAAAAAACTATCTTGAGAAAACTTAATGAGATAATTTTAGCGATTAAAATTGAACAAAAATATTCTAAGAATGAAATATTAAATTATTATTTAAATTCAATTTATTACGGAGAAGGAAACATTGGTATAAGAGCAGCTGCTGAGTACTATTTTGACAAAAATCTAAAAGATTTAAACTTATCAGAAATGGCTATCTTAGCTTCAATCCCGAGAGCTCCTTTACTTTATTCTCCCATTAACAGTAAAAATTTAGAGCGTTTAAAAAAGAGAAGGGATTATATTTTACAAAATCTAAAAAATGAAAAAATAATAACAGAAAAAGATTATGAACAAGCAATTAAACAGGAAATAAAAATTGTCAAACCAAGATATAGCGGAACTATCGCACCTCATTTTTTTATAGAAACCCTATCTATTTTAAAAAAAATGTTTCCTAATCAAAACTTAGAAGAACTTAATCTAAAAGTTATAACCACACTTGATTATGAATTACAAAAAATCGCTGAAAAAGCAGTTGTTGAAGGAGCAGAGAGAAATAAATCTAAATACGGAGGGGCTAATGCCTCCATGATGGTTATCGATCCAAAAACTGGCGAAATTTTAGCTTTGGTTGGATCAAAAAATTTTTTCGATGAATCAATTGACGGACAAGTAAATATACCGTTTAGATTAAGACAGCCAGGCTCAGCTTTTAAACCCCTCTTTTATGCAGCTTTATTTGAACTTGGATATCCGGATGAAACAATTATTTTTGACGTTCCTACTAATTTTGGAAACTATAGACCTAAAAATTTTGATAAAAAATTTAAGGGACCAGTTTCTTTAAGGCAAGCCTTAGCAGAATCAAGAAACGTTCCATCTGTTAAAGTTTTTTATTTAGCTATCCCAGAAAGAGTTATTGAAATAACTAACAAATGTGGGATGAATTATATTAAAGACTGGAAAAATTACGGTCTTAGTATGGCTTTGGGAACAGCTGAAGTAAAAATGGCCGATTTATTAAGATTTTACGCAGCATTAGCTAACGATGGAAAAATGGCTAGCCAATCTTTTATTTTAAAAATAATTAAAGACAAAAAGATAATTTATGAATACAAACCTGAATATACTCAAATCGTTTCTCAACAAACAGCTAGAATTTTAAATGATATTTTAAAAGATGCAAATGCCAGAAGTGGTTTACTTTCAGCAAGTTTACCTTTAACAATTTTTGATGATTATGAAGTGGCTTTAAAAACAGGAACTACACAATTTTATCAAGACGCTTGGACTTTTGCTTATACTCCAACTTTAGCAGTTGCAGTTTGGGCAGGAAATACCAGTGGAAAAAGAATGAATTCTCTTGGCGCAAGCTTAGTAGCTGCTTTACCAATTTTTAATCAATTTATGAAAGAATCTATAAAACAAAACAAAGTTCCTAAAGAATACTTTATTGTTCCAGAAGAAAGAACAATTGATAAACCTATGCTTAATGGAAAATGGCAATCAGAATATGGTATTCATAGTATATTATATTATGTAAATAGAAATAATCCTCTTGGAGAAATACCAGAAAATCCTTATGATGATAGTCAATTTAAATTTTGGGAACAAGGAGTAAAAAACTGGTTTAATATTCAAGATTAACAATTATTTGAATATGAGGATATTTAACCTGAATATAAGTTTTTATTTCTTCAATTTTTAAACGATCCACATTTTTAGGAAAACGAAGAATTAATTTATTATGATGTTTATGAAGAGTTATTTGATGATCTTTAAAATAACCATAAATAAATTTTGAAATTTCAAAAATTTCAGATTGGTAAAATTTCGAAACAACTATTTTTTTCATCTATGAATAGATATGTAAACAAAACTATCGTCTATTGGCGAAGTCAAATAAATTGGAGTTCCCTCTCCTAACCCATTAAAAAATCCTCCAAAAACTTTTTCAGAATCAATAACTTCAAAACCATCATAAATGAAATCTAAATGAAACTTTAATTTAAATTCCTTATCTGTTAGATTGTTTTCTTTTATTTCCAAATTTAACAAATTTTTATTTTCACCAAGAAGATCATTTTTTGTATAAATTTCCAAAAAATTATTTTCAAGATCAAAAATAAATTCAGTTTCCTTAAATTCATCAAGGAAAACCTTAGCTAATTTTAAGGCCTTAATTATTTCATCTTTGTTAACTAAGAATGTAAAAAGAAAACTCGAAGGTGAAATAAATTGAGAATAGTTTGGATATTCTGAAACTAAAAGTTTAGCAGTTAATAAATGGTTAAGAATCTCAAAAGTTACTTGATTTTCTTCAAAATAAATCTTAAGTTTTCCTGTCTTTCTTTTAAGATTTTTATATTCATGGATTAATCTTTTTGGTATTAAAACTGATAATTTTTCAATATTAGTTTCAAAAAAATGACTTTTAACCTTTTGAATTCCTAACCTAATAGTGTCTGTAGCAACCAAGTTTAAATTATCTTTATTTAAATCAAAATAAACTCCAGAAAATTCTGTTCTAATATCAGATGTTGATAAAATTGGTAATAACTTGTTTAAATACTCATTAAAAATTTCACTATCTATTTCAAAATAATTCGAATAATTAATTTCAGAGAAAGTTGGAAAATCTTCATGACTTAAACCAGGTAAAGAAGAAAAAGAATTTTCTCCTCTAATTTCTAAAAAACTGTCTTTACTTTCTAAAATAACTTCATTTTCATAAAAATTATCAATAATTCTTTCAAATTGTTTAGCAGGAATTAAAACTTCACCTTCTTTTAATACTCTAGCAGAAAATTTTGTTTGATAATTTAGTTCCAAATCAGTAGCTGAAATATAAATTTCATTATTTTTTGAAGATAAATAAAAATAATTTAAAATGTTTAAATCTGTTTTACTAGGACATATATTATTAACTATTTGAATTACTTCTTTTAACTTATCTTTTAAAAGACTTACTTTCATTATTAATATTATTTTTTAAATATTATTATAAACAATAATTGTATTAGGTTTTGTTTAAATGTTAATAACTAATATTATTTTAATTTTAAAATGTTTTATTTAATAAATTTAAAATAATAAGTTTTTTATAACTTGTTTAAAAATGGTTAATTAATTTTCTAAAATTTTTGATTTCAAAACTTCTATTTCTTGACTAAGAAGTGGGTTATTTTTTATTTCATTGCTTATTTTTTCGTAAGAATAAATTATAGTTGTATGATCTTTTTTAAGGATTTCTCCTATAGAAGGATAAGAAAGTTGGTTTATTTCTCTTAAAAAATAAATCAACAATTTTCTAATTTTTACCAAATGTTTAATCCTGCTTTTTTTCAAAATATCATCCTCTTTTATGTCATAATGATCACTTAAAGTTTTGATTATTTTTTTAGGGTTAACTTTTTTATAATAATCTTTTGAAAATTTTTTAATAAAATCTTCAATTTTATCGGCATTAATTTTTTCTCCCTGGTTATATCTAAAAATGATACTATTTAAAGCTCCTTCAAGTTCTCTTATATTTTTAGTTATTCTTTGGGCAATTATATCGTATACAAAATCATCAAAAACTACTCCTTTCTCTTGAGATTTTAATTTTAAAATAGCAACTCTTGTTTCATAATCAGGAGGATTAATATCTATAACAAGACCACCTTCAAATCTTGATCTTAATCTAGCTTCTATGTCTGGAATTAATTGAGGAGGTCTATCAGATGAAAAAATTATTTGTTTTGATAAATTATATAAATAGTTAAAAGTATGAAAAAGTTCTTCTTGAGAAGCGTTTTTTCCTGATAAAAACTGAACATCATCTAAAATTAAAATATCTATATCTCTAAATTCAGTTTTAAATCCTTCTATGCCGTGATTTCTTAGAGAATTTATAAATTTATTAGTAAATTCTTCGGTTGTTAAATATTTAAGTTTTATTTTTTTGTGAATTCTTAAAGCTTCATTTCCTGCGGCTTGAAGCAAGTGTGTTTTACCAACCCCAACTGGTCCATAAACAAAAAGAGGATTATGAAGTTTGCCAATTGATTTTACAACACTTTTGCAGGCAGTAAAAGCTAATTCGTTACTTGAACCAACTACGAAGTTGTCAAATCTATATTTTGGATTAAGGTTAGTTTGAGGGTTAATTTCAAAAATACTTAAATGTTTTTCCATATTTTGATTTTTTCTAATAAATCTTTCTTTATTATCAATTTTTGAAGTTGGTTTAGTTGAAACAATTAATTCAATATTTTTGATTTCAGGGACAACTTCTTTTATTGATCTTAAGATAATATTAATAAACTTTTTTTCAAGCCAGTCTTTTACAAATTTACTTGGAACTTCTATTTTTAAATAACCTTGAGAATAATTTTTAGGTTGAAAATATAAAAACCAAACTTTATAAACTGATTCACCTACATTGTTTTTGATATTGTTTAGAATTTTTTCCCAGGTTGTTTCAAAAAATTCTGTCCCCATTTTTTTAAAATTATATTTAATTTTAATAAAATAATCAAACTTAAAATAAGTTAAATAAGTGTGGATAATTTGTTGAATAATATTTCTTTAACTAATTTATCGGCTAAATTTTTTTCTCTTGGTATAAGGTTTATTTTTATTTCTTTAAAATCAAGTCTAAGATTATGAAATTTTATAAAATATTTAAAAAGGTTTTCTTGGTAGATTTTAAATTTATTGTTAATTTGTCCAGAAATAACTTGACTATCGGTGTTTATAATAACTATTGAATTTTTTATTTTTTCTTTACCTAAAAGATGTTTTATTTTTTCAAGACAAAAAATAATAGCTGAATACTCAGCTTCATTGTTTGTGGCTATTCCTATCTCTTTGCTGTATTTTTTTATTTTATCTTTAATTTTTATAACACAAGCAATTGCTGCTTTTCCTGGGTTATTAACTGCTCCTCCATCTGTATAAACCTCTATTTTGAAATTTTCTTCAAAAATAGACTCGTTTTCTTTATAAATGTCATTTTCTAAAATTTTTAAAAAAACCTGATAACTATCATAAGCATCATTTAAGGCTCTATGAGGATTTTTTCTTTCAATATTTAAAGTTTTACAAATTTTAGATAAGGTTTCTTTATTGTCCAAATTTTTTAAGCCAAATTTAGCAACTGCCATAGAAAAAATATCAATCTTTCTATAATCAAAAGGATCATCTAAACCAATTTCAAAGAAAGCCCTTTCTAATCTTGACCAGTCAAAATGATTTATCCAACCTGCTAGTATCTTATTTTTAAACTTGGGATAGAGAATATTTAGAACTTCTTTTAAATTTTTAGCTTTTTTCCATTCTTCTTCTGAGAATTTAATTATTTCTAAAGATTTAGGGTCTGATTTTTTAATATCTATTGGTTTTATAAGATAATCAAAAGTTTCTTTAATTTTTAGTTCACAATCAGTTATTAAACCACCAATTTCTAAAATATCGGCATCAGGTTTCAAAGATGACGTTTCTATATCTAAAAAAACTATTTCCTTTTGATTTAAATTAAATTTATTCATTTTTAATTTTCAAAAATAGGCAAATTTTCGTTTGCTAAATAATAAAGCATAGCTCCTCCACCTGTTGAAATATTTTTGAATTTAAAAATTAGTCCTTTTTTTTCTAAAAATGCTAAGGTGTCTCCTCCTCCAATAAGAATAAATTTTTTTTTCATTTTTATTAGAGCTTTGGCAAATTCTAAGGTTCCTCTCTGAAAAGATTCGTTTTCAATAAAACCCAAAGGTCCGTTCCAGATAATGTATTTTGTTTTTTTAATTTGTTTTAAAAAAAATTTAAGACTTTCTTTTCCAATATCTCCAATGAAATCGTTTTGGTCAATTTCTCCTAAAAACTTATTTTTGATTTGAGATTTATTAAAATTCATTTGGTTTTTTTTAAAATTAACGACCGAAAAATCAAAAGGTATTAAAATTTTAGAAGATTTTATTTTTTTTATTTTTTCAAGAACTTCTTCTTCACTTAAAGATTTTCCTATGTTAAACCCTTTAGCCTTTAAGAAAGTATTAGCCAGACCTCCTGCTAGAATAATAATTCTTGATTTTTTAAGAAACTTACAAATCAAAGGAAGTTTGGTTGAATTTTTTGCTCCAGATAAAATCAAACCTAAATTATTTTTATTAATTTTTGTTTTTTTTAAAACCTTATTTAAAATATTTATTTCTTTCTCGAATTGAAATCCGTAAAATGTTTTAAGTATTTTAGGTAAAAGATAAACGGAAGCATGTTTTCTGTGAGAAACAGAGAAGGCTTCGTTTATAAAAATATCTCCTAGATTTGATAATTTCTTGGCAAACCTTAGATCATTTTCTTTTTCTCCTTTAAAAAATCTTATATTTTCTAAAAGATTAAATTTTTCTTTAGGTTTTGAATCTAAATCCTTAAGGAAGGCAATTTTTATTTTTAAAATCTTTTCAATTAAAGGTAATATATTTTTTAAAGAATATTTTTTGTTTTTATCTTTTAAAAAAACAGATGAATCACCAAGATGACTTATTAAAACAATTCTTTTAGCTGATCTTAAGAAATCTAAGGTTTTTTTACAACTTTTTATTCTATAAGCTTCTGAAATTTGGTTTTTTTGAAAAACAACATTAAAATCAACTCTGACTAAAATGTTCTTATTTTTGATTTTATCTTTGTTAAATCTTAAAAGTTGGTTTTTTTTAAAATTAATCATTTATTAAATTTTAAAACTACTTTATTTTAATTTATAAATTTTTAGTTATTTTCTTTAACTCTATATTGAAGGGCTTCGCTTAAAACTTGTAAATCAATTTTTTCCTTTTCTTCATAATCAGCAATTGTTTTTGCAAGTTTTAAAATTTTATGAACTCCTCTTAAAGAAAGTCTATACTTATCAATAGCCTTTTTTAAAAGTTCTTCAGCTTGAAGCGTTAGTTTACAATATTCTTTTATTTTTTTAGCCGGGATTTCGCTGTTATTTTTAAAATTTTCATTTTTATATCTTTTAAAAATTCTTTCTTTAGTTTCCTCAATTTTTTCTTTTATTTTTTTAAAGTCCCTTTGAGGTAAGTTAAAAATTTTTTCACTATTAATTCTTGGAACATTTAAATGAATGTCAATTCTATCAATAAATGGACCAGAAATTTTTTTTTGATATTTATTAATTTCCGAGATTGAGCATTTACATTCTATTTCAGGATCTGTATAAAATCCACAAGGACAAGGATTATAAGCTCCAATAAATAAAAATCTAGCAGGATATTTAATAACCCTTTTTGCTCTAGCAATTGTAATTTCTCCTGTTTCAAGTGGTTCTCTTATTCCTTCTAAAACATCTCGATGAAATTCTGGAAGTTCATCAAAAAATAAAACTCCCCTATGAGCTAAAGTTACTTCTCCTGCTCTGGCATCTTTGCCTCCTCCTAAAATTGCTATAGAGGAGGCTGAATGATGAGGAGATCTTATTTGAGGTCTAAAAATTATACCTTCTTCTAAAAGCCCTAAAGCGCTATAGATTGCAGAAACTTCTAAGGCTGAAAAATAGTCTAAATTTGGTAAGAAATGAGTTATGTTTTGAGCAATTAAGGTTTTCCCAGTTCCCGGAGGACCGTATAACAGAAAATTATGATTTCCAATAACGCCTAAGGTTATGCCTCTTAAAATATAATCATCTACAACTAAAAAATTTAAATCTATTTCTTTGGTTTCTGAAATAAATTCTTTAGGTTCTAAAGGAATTTTTAAAATTTTATCTTCTAAGAAATCAACTACTTCTTGGAGATGGGAAAATCCAAAAATTTTAATTTCTTTTAAAAAGGAAACTTCTTTTAAGTTTTCCTCAGGGAGTATAATTGATTTAAAGTGATCTTTAGCTTTTAAAGCAATTGGTAAAGCTCCCTTTATCTTTTTTAAGCTACCGTCAAGTCCTAATTCTCCTAAAAATAATGCATCTTTGGGTAATTTTTTTAGTTGGCCAGAAGATAAAAGAAAAGATAGGGCAATTGGTAAATCTAAAAGTGCTCCTTCTTTTTTTAAATCTGCGGGAGCCAAATTGACAACAGTTTTGGCGTTAATTTTATTTGGAGGTTTTGCTGAGATGTTTTTTAATGCTAAACTTATTCTTTCTTTTGATTCGTTTATGGTTTCATCCGGTAGACCAATTATTTGAAAACTTGGAAGACCACTGCTAATTCCTACTTCTATTTCTATAATTTCTGGATAAATTCCTGATAATGTTACTGATTTTAATTTAGCAAACATAGTTAAGTTTTTTCTGTTTTTTCTTTTAGAGTTTTAAATATTTTTTTGCAGATATCGGGATTATCTTTTAAAAACTCTTTAGCAGATTGAAAACTTCCTCCCAATTTTGTTTCTTCAAAAAAATAAGTATTTCCATTTTTTTTAATTATTCCTAGTTTTTCACCTAAATTAATAAGATCTGCTTCAAACGAAATTCCTTCGTTGTAGTAAATATCAACTTCAGCTGTTTTAAAAGGAGGAGCCACTTTATTTTTAACTATTTTAACTTTTACTTTGTTTCCAATCGTTTCATCTCCTTTTTTGATTTGTGAAATTCTTTTTAATTCTATTCTAACAGAAGAATAAAACTTTAAGGCTTTTCCTCCAGGAGTTGTTTCTTGTCCGGGGATCATTCCTCCAATCATTGCTCTAGTTTGATTGATAAAAATAACCACGGTTCTTGTTTTTGAAATTATTCCAGTTAGTTTTCTTAAGGCCTGAGACATCATTCTTGCTTGAAGTCCTATAAATTGATCTCCTATTTCCCCTTCAAGTTCTGCTTTTGGAACTAAAGCAGCCACTGAATCAACAACAATCAAGTCAAAAAGGGTAGATTTAACAAGTTTTTCTACGATGTTTAGCGCATCTTCTCCGCTGTCTGGCTGAGAAATAATTAATTTTTCTATATCAACACCTATTCTTTTAGCATAATCAGGATCTAAAGCATGTTCAGTGTCAATAAAAGCAACCTGCCCATTTTCCTTTTGGGCTTGTTTGACAACTGATAGAGCTAAGGTTGTTTTTCCAGATGATTCAGGACCATAAATTTCTATAATTCTTCCTCTAGGCAGTCCCCAGACTCCCAAGGCAAAATCTATTAAAGGAGATCCAGTTGAAATTGTTTCAACGTTTATTTTGGAGGTTTCTTTCAGACTCATGATTGTTCCTTCTCCAAACTCTTTTTTTAAATCCTCTATTAACTCTTTTAAATTATTTGCTGAATCTTTTTTGTTTTTTTTCATCTTTTTAGATAAATAATTTCATAATTCATTTTTGTTTCCTGACCCCAAAACTTTCTTCCTGTAATTATAAACCTATTTAATCCTTCCTTTAAATAAAAAACTTTTTCAAAATGTCCGTTATCGTTAAAATAAACAGGAAGGTTGTTTATAAAAAAAATTCCTCTTTTATCAACTTTTCCTTTAAAAGTTAAAGTATCATGATAAACAACCTGTTTATTTTTTGGATAATAAATTTTTATTCTGGGAGGTAAAACTAAATCTAAAAAAAAATAAAAGTTAAAAATTAAAAAAAATATTAAAAAAAAATTTAATAGGTTCATTTTTTGAGCGGCGGACGGGATTCGAACCCGCGACCTTCTCCATGGCAAGGAGACGTTCTACCAGCTGAACTACCGCCGCAATTTTTTATGATTATAACATTAAAACTATGAATTTTTCAAATTTTAATTTAAGACACCATATCTTTTAATAACTTCTTAACATTTTATTTTATCAAGCAAAATAAAAAGAAGGGTAGCGGTGAAAGGAGAGCAAAGCCCACTACCCTCTATAGTTTATGAAAGGAGCGTGGCCTAAATATAATTATAAACCCTTATTATCAAAATTTAATTATTAAAAATTGTTGATATTTTTTATTTGAAAATCTACAGTTTTGAATAATTTTTAAAAATATTTAAGATCTTCAAAATTTTTTTTAATTTTAAAAAGGTAATTTTTAACAAACCGGTATTTTTTAAAAAATATAAAAAAGTTTTTTTCTAAATAAAAATTATTTAAATTTCCAATTTTACTTACTTTATGTTATTATTAAATTAGCTTTCTAAAAGGAGGAGAAAATGAAAAATTTGCTCATAATTATTATACTGGGCCTTGTTTTGCTTTCAAAAGCTCAAGGACAGCTTAGTAGACCCCCAGGAAATCCACCAGTTCAGGTAATCCCTGAACCCGAAGTAATGCCGGTGCCAGTTTCTTTCCTTTTATACGAGGTTTTTGCTTCGTATGAGGGAGAGGAAAAACCCCCGGCTGCTAAAAGCCTAATTATTGCTCTCAGAGCCCCAATAAACTCTGGGAGTGATCGGATCAGGGCAGAAGAGCTCCGAAGATTTTCGATGAGATTTACAAAGAACGTTATCCTCTTGGAAAGCAGAAAGACTTTCGAGAGGATAGCTTCTGGCCAAAATCAGTATACCTGGGTGTGGGCGGAAGCGTGGGCCTCTGCTCCTATCGAAAACTTTCCTTACGACCCTCTGTTTTGTAGAGGGTCGGCAAATCTGGCTGTTTTTGTTTTTAATCAAGACAGTCAGAAAACCGAATTCCTCACCGGCAGTGGTTATTTTGGATCCGGGAGGGGATTGATAGATAAAATAAAGAAGGACTTTTTCCAAGAAGGAAGCAGAGAGCCTTTCTTCTTTTACAGTCTGCGGTGGACATTCCGTAGACTACTTGAACAATCAAAAATTTTTTAACCGCTGCAGTAAAAGCAGCGGTTATTTTTTTATTTTTAATTTTAAAATTTAAGTTAAAATTAGAGTATAAAACTAGCCCCTATAGCTTAAAGGAAGAGCAGCTCCGTCCTAAGGAGAAGATGGGGGTTCGATTCCTCCTAGGGGCAAAGTTTTTAAAAAAAATTTTTAAGGTAAGAGTATTTAAATAATTAAATATTTCTTATTGGTTATTTGATATCTTTTAAAAAAAGATTGAAAATTAAAAATAAACTTAAGAAAATTATGATTAAATAAATCCCATATTTTATCAACCACTCCTCTTTTTTAATCTTTCCCCAAAGTAAAATTCCTATTATTTGGATTGCTGATATCAAGGTAAATAAAATTTTATATAAAGCATTGGAAACGGAGATAAAAGTTATTATCCAGGAAAACAAAAATAAAAATATAATAAATAAAAATTCAGGCAAAGATATCATTTTTTTTAAAGATATAAATAAAACAAGAACTAAAAACAAACCAGATAGTAAAAAGAGAAGATAAGTAAGCTCGAAAGAGATAAACAAATTTTTTAGCTGTTGTAGTTTAAAGATATGAGGTGGATCTGGAGAGTAATTAAAGAAATTAATTGTTAAAATAGATTGATAAAACGCAAGATAAATAAAAATTAAAGTTATAAGAAAGACACTAAAAGCTAAAAAAAACAAACCGGCTCTTTTTGAATCTTCTTTGCTTTTAAAAATAAGTCCAATAAGGTAAAAAATGAGATTAATAATTATAAGTCCTGTAAATAAATAGACTGGTTTTAAACTTTTTAGATAAATTATATCTTTTGTTTCAAATATCAACCAAAGATTTAAAAGAATCATGCTAAAAAGAAAACTATAGACTTTTTTAAAAACATAACCAATCATAAATCCTATAATCGAAGATAAAAACAAAATCCAGCTGATCTTTAGCGGTACTAGCAGTAATTTATTTAAAATAAAGAAAAAGAATAATAAAAAAATAATTGAGAAAATAAAAAATGTTTGGCTTAAAACATCATCTTGCAAATAAAAAGCTTTTAACTCTTGATTTTCTTGTTTTTTTCTTTAGCTTTAGAGGCGATTTGTTTTATAGATAAAACAACCAATAAGGGTATGACTAAAAAATTGTAAAATAAAAAGTTATCCAAAAAGTCTCCATTTTTTAAAAAATTTTTTCTTTTTTTCTAAAGTAAATTCCAGATAAAAGATTTAAAATTGAGATTATTAAAAAAATTAAAGCTACGCTTTCCATTTTAATACTATTATAATATGATAAATAGAAATTATAATTTAAATAGAAAGAATAACTTAAAATTAATATTGTATTAAAAAAAATAGCAAGATAAAAAAGTCAGTATTTTTTTACGAAAAGTCCAAGAATTAAAGTAGTAATTATAAGAAAAGCCGGACCCAAGAAATGAAGCAAAAAACCTATGTCCATTATTTTTATGTTAATAAAAATTGCTTAAATTTTAACATAAAAACATTTTTTTAAAAATTGGATAGTTTAAAAAATTAAATTTAAATCTTAAAGATTATTTATTTAAAATAACTTTATGTCTGAAGCTAAAACAGCTGATTGGTTTTTTATTTTAGCTATAGCTTTTATTTTAGGCATCCAAGCTGCTTATTTTTCTAGTTTGTGGTTTTTAATTAATATTTTTTTAACTGTCTTTTTTTATTTAATAGTTAAAAATTTAAAACTAAGAATTATTTGTTTTTTGTTTATTTTTTTAGGAAGTTTTTATTATTTTTTATTTGAACATTTTAATTTTTCTGAAATTAAACCTCCTTCTTTTATTCAATCTTATAGATTTTTTTTAGAAGAACAAATTAAAAAGTTTCTTCCTTATCCGCAAGAGAATCTTTTAAGAGGAATTTTTTTTGGATCAAAATTTGAAGACAAAGAAATCAGAAGTTATTTTATAAACAGCGGTTTAATTCATATCACTGCTGTTTCTGGACAAAATTTAACTTTAATGTTTTCTATTTTTTACGAGTTTTTGAAAAATTTATCATTTTTAACTCCTAAGTTTTTATTTTATTTTTTGATTTTTACCATCTTATTTTTTGTTTTTATTATGGGCTTTGAGGGAAATGTTTTAAGGGCAGCTCTGATGGCCTTTTTTCTTATTTTAGTTAAAAATAATTTTGGCAGAGTTCCTTTAAAAAGAAATATTTTAATTTTAACTTTGTTAATTTTTATAATTTTTTCACCCTCTTCAATTTTAAAAAACTTAGGTACTCAACTTTCATTTTTAGCTATTTTTGGGATTTTCTATCTTTCTCCTTTGTTTGAGAAAGAATTATTTTTTATTAAAAATGATTTTTTTAGAAAGACAATTGCTGAGATATTAGGAGCTCAAATTTTGAGCTTACCTTTAATCCTATACAAATTTGGCACTTTTAATTTATTTTCGTTTTTTTCTAATCTTTTAGTTTTACCCCTTTTGCCTTACATAATGAGCTTAGCAGCTATTTTTTTAGTTTTCCCAGTTGGTTATTTTAGTTGGTTTGCTCTACCATTTTTAACTTATATTTTAAAAATTGCTGAAATTTTTAGTGTTTTTACTTTATACTTAAAATTACCTCTGTTTATTGTCTTGGGTTTTTATTTTATTTTATTTTTTCAAATTTACTATATTTTGAAAGATGAAACAATTGATTTTGATATTAATTCTGATTAACTTTATTTTATATACTATTATTTTTTCTTTTTTAAACGAGAAGAGAATATCATATTTTTTAGATGTTGGCCAAGGTTCAAGTGTTTTATTTAAAAATCAAAAAAATATCTTTCTTTATGACACTGGCAAATATCCAAGCCTTCTATTAAAACAACTTGATCAGTTTGTTCCTTTTTATTCTAAAAAAATTGATGTTTTGTTTATTTCTCATCCAGATAAAGATCACTATTTTTCAACATTTGAAATTTTAAAAAGATATAAAATTAGGTTAATAGTAGTAAACGGTCTTTTATCACAAGACTCTGAGTATAAAAAACTTTTAGATTTGGTTGATGATTCTAAAATTCCAGTAATTTCTCTTAAAAGAGGAGATAAAATTTATGATAACCATTTTAAATTTTTAGTTTTACATCCTGGAAATTATTTTTACAAAAAGGATAACAACAATTCTTTGGTTTTAAAGGTTAAAGGTTTAAACTCTTATCTTTTAAGCGGAGACATTGAAAAATTAGCAATTGAAGAAATTTTAAAATGTTGTCAGGGTGAGCTTAAGGTTGATTATTTTTTAGTCCCTCATCATGGTTCTAAATACTCTATTAATCATGATTTTTATAAAATTATTTCACCAAAGTTATCAATAATTCAAGTTGGCAAGAACCCTTATGGTCATCCTCATAAAGAAACTATTTATTCAATTTTAAAATATAGTAAAATTTGGAGGACTGATTTAAACAAAGGTTTAATTTTGCAAGAATAAAATTTTTATGTTATAATTTTAAATTAGGAAGAACAATCAATTGCTTGGTTTTTTTAAAAAAACCAAGAGGAAGGTCCGGGCACCCATTTTTGAAAGCTTTGAAAAAAGCTAGGTTGTAAAACCTAAAGAAGAAAACAGAGACCATACTAGCCTTATTTTAAGGCGAAAGGTGAAAAGCTGGAAGGTGTTAAAAGAATATTCTTTTAGCTACTTCCAGAACTTTTGGAGTAATCCAAAAGTTTTTTCTTCTTTTTCAGGGTGCAAGGTCGTGCCCTTTTTAAAAAGGGAGTACCGCTAGGGGAAGAAAGCAATTTCTTCCGTAAGATAAATAATTGATTTAAACAGAACCCGGCCTATGTTCTTCCTATTTTTTTATTTAAATTATTCTTAAGGTTTTAAAATTCTAAAAATGGCAGGTCATTCACATTGGGCACAAGTTAAACATAAGAAAGCGGTAATTGATGCTAAAAGATCTCAAGTTATCTCGAAGTTAATAAGAGCTATTACTATAGCTGCTAGAGAAGGAAGCAATCCTGAAACTAATTTTAAGTTAAGATCAGCTATCGATAGAGCAAAAGAGTTTCAAGTTCCATTGGATAATATTGAAAGAGCAATAAAGAAAAGTGAAACCAAAGAAGATAATTTAGAGCAAGTTATTTTTGAAGCTTATTTAAGTGATATTCAGATTTTGATAAAAACTATAACTGATAATAAAAATCGTACTTTAGGAGAGATCAAACATCTTTTAAATAAATTTGGCGGTCGATTAGCTGAACCTGGTTCGGTTATTTGGAATTTTAAAGAGATAGCAGTTATAGTTATTGATAAAAAAGATGAGGGTGAAATTTTTGAGATCATGTCTGATTTAGAAGATTTTTACGAGAAAGATGGGAATATTCTGTTAATAACTAATTTAAGCAATTTTTCATCTTTAAAAAACTCTCTAGAAAAGTTAGGAGTTGTAATTAAGGAATCTTTTGTGGAATTTAGCCCTGTAAATTCAATAGAAAACTTTGATGAAAACATCAAGAAAAAATTAGATCAATTGACAGAAGCTTTGTTAGATTTAGAAGATGTAGAAGAGATTTTTACAAATACAAAAAATTAAGTCTTGACTTTTTTAAAAAAATAAATTAAAAATTAATTTATAAAAATTACGCCAAGAATTTTTTATAAGTTAAGAGTCGTTAATTAACAAATTAGAAAATAATAAAATTTTTAGTAATGGCTATTTTTAAAGTTGTCCAACAACAAGACGAAGAATTACAAGAACAAGATGAAGAATTAACAAACGAAGAGGATCTTTTTGAGGAAGATGATATGGATAATTTAGATGAAGAGGAAGAAGATTTTGAAGACTTTTCAGATGAGGAAGAAAATTCTGAAGAGCAATAAATTGAAAGATTTAAGAAGTTTTTTTAGATACCCCGCCTTTGAAGGCGGGGTTTTAAAATTTGATTTAAAATTAACTTTGGTTAATATGATTTAAATTTAATTAAAAGAGAAAATAATGAATAAAAATCATTGTTTAAAGATTATTCTCCCTCTTTTAGTTAAAAGAAAGATTTTTATTTTAAATGCTCCCTTAGGAGCTGGCAAAACTACTTTAGTTAAATCCTTGGCAAGGAAATTAAAAATTAAAGATAAAATTTTTAGTCCAACTTTTATTATTTGGCAAAAATATAATTTTAAGTTGGTTAATAAAAATTATGTTTTAAATCATCTTGATCTTTATAGATTAAAAGTTAAAGATATTTTAAAATTAGGTTTTGAACAAGAGCTAAAAAAGAAAAATAATATTTTTTTTATAGAATGGGGGCAAAAATTAAAAAAATTTTTATCTAAGAAGAAGATAAAGTTTGTAGAGATTATTATTAAAATTAATAAGAAAGATAAAAAGAGAATTTTTATAATTAAAAAATGAAAGTTTTTTTAATAGATGCCAACTCTTTGATTTATAGGGTTTATCATGCATTGCCTAAATTTGAAGATTATCAAAACAGGCCTGTTCAAGCTCTTTATGGATTATCTAATATTTTGCTAAAAATTTTAAAAGATAATAAGTTTGATTTTATTTTTGCTTTATATGATAGACCAGAACCAACTTTAAGACATAAAATTCTTAAGGAGTATAAAATTACTCGGCCTAAAGCTACTGAAGATTTAAGGATGCAAATTTCTTTATCTAAAAAAATTTTTTCTGCTTTTGGTATTCAGTTTTTTGAAAAGATAGGATATGAGGCTGATGATTTAATAGCGAGTTTAAAAGAGTATTTTAAAGAAAAAGCTAACGAAATTATTGTTCTAACGGGTGATTTAGATACTTTACAGTTAGTTGATGAAAAAACCAAGATATTGATTATGCAAAGAGGAATAACCAAAACCTTTATATATGACAATGAAAAAATAAAAGAAAGATTTGGAGTTTTGGCAAATCAGATGGTTGATTTTAAAGCTTTGGTGGGCGATGCTTCGGATAACATCGAGGGCATTTCAGGTATTGGTTCCAAAACAGCTGCCAAGCTTTTAAATAGTTATTCAAGTTTAGAAGAAATCATTAAGGCTTGTCAGGAAGGAAAAATAGATAAAAAAATAGCTGATGCAATTTTAAAAAATAAAGAGAAAGCTATTTTTAATAAAAATTTAATTACTTTAAAAAAAGATATAGTCTTTGATTACTCATTGATTTGCCCTTATAAAGGATTTAAGAAAGAGGAGCTTATAGAGATTTTTAAAGAATTCGGTTTTAAAAGTTTAATTAAAAGAATTGAAGAAAATAATAAAAATTCCCATTTTAATTATATGACTATTTTAAACAAAGGTTTATTTAATTTTTCAAAAATAAATGATCCTTTAAAACAAATTAACCAACCTTTTTTGTTTTTTTTAGAAGACGATATTATAAAAATTGAAGATGGTTCCAATAATTTTAAAATTTTAGACAAGAGGTTTTTAAAAGATTTAATTAATCTTAATTGTCAGAAATTTGTTTTTGATTTTAAAAAAATTTTGCTTGAGATAATAAATGAAGATTTTTATTTTGATAAAAAAATAAAACTTGATCAGATTCTAGATATAAAAATAATTTCTTGGCTTTTGAATCCTGAAATAAAAAATATTTCCTTTAAGGAAATATTTTATTTCAAGGATGATTTTTTTTCAAAAGAAAAGGTTAATTTTTTGAAAATTTTAAATAGTTTTGTTGATAAGTTAAAGGATTTTGATTTAGAAAAAGTTTATTTTGAAACAGAGCTTCCTTTAATAGGTGTTTTGGCCAGGATGGAAAAAAGGGGGATAGGATTTGATTTAAATTCTTTTGAAATTTTTAAACAAAAAGTCAAGGAGAAAGTTAGAATTTTACTCGAAGAACTTAAAGAACTAGCAGATGAAGATTTTAATCCAAATTCCCACTTTCAGGTTAGAAGAATTCTTTTTGATAAGTTAAAACTAAGCTCTAAAAATTTAGCCAAAACCCAAAAGGGTGAGATTTCAACTCAAGAGGAAGAACTTTTAAAAATTGCTCAATTTCATCCAATTGTTTCAAAAATAATTGAATACAGAAGAATGTTTAAATTTTTAACTTCTTATACCGATTCAATTTTTAGAAAATATGATAAGGATAAGAAAAGAATTTTTTCATCTTTTAATCAAACTGGTTCAAGTACAGGTAGGATAATATCGGAAGATCCAAATTTACAAAACTTACCCCTTGAAAGTGATTTAGCGTTTTTGCTTCGTCAGTCTTTTACAGCCCAAAAAGACTTTGTCTTTATAAGTGGGGATTATTCTCAGATTGAGTTGAGGATTTTAGCTTATTTAAGCCAAGATGAAAATTTGAAATTTGCTTTTAAAAATGCTTTAGATATTCATAGCCAAACAGCCAAATTTCTTTTTAAAGATGATTCTTATTTAAATAGAAAAAAGGCAAAAATCATTAATTTTTCGATAATCTACGGAGTATCTGCTAAAAATTTAGCAGCGCGTCTTCAAATTCCAATTTCTGAGGCTGAAAAATTAATTGATAGATTTTTTCATTTTTATCCGGCTGTTAAAAAATTTAAAGATGAAAAAATCGAATTTGCTAAAACTTATGGATATGCAGAAACTCTTTTAAAAAGGAAAAGATTTTTAAAAGAAATAAATTACTCCTCTTATTCTGAAAGAAAAGCTGCAGAAAGAATAGCAGTTAATTTGCCAATTCAAGGTTTGGCATCAGATATTTTAAAAAAAGCAATGATAGATTTAGACAACGAAATTTTTAAAAGTAAAATAGAAGCTTTTTTAGTTTTATCAATTCATGACGAGCTTATTTTTGAAGTCAATAAAAAAATCAAGAATGAGTTTAAAATTTTAATTAAAGACAAAATGGAAAATGCTTTTTCTTTAGAAGATATACCACTGAAGGTTAATTTAAAAGAAGGACAAAATTTAAATTTTAAAGATGAAAAGTAACAGTCTATTAGAAAACTTATTTAGGTTTAAATATTTAAAAGAATCTATTTATCTAATTTTGGTTTTAATTATTTTTTTACAACTATTTGGCTTAATAACAGAAGATTTTAATTTGCTTAAAATTTTGTTATTCTTTACAACATTTTTTTCTGTGATTGCTTTAATTTTGTGGTTTTTGTGGGATAAAAAATCTAAAGTTACAGAAGGTTCTTTGATTTCTAGTTTAGCTTTTAACTTGCTGGAATATTTACAAGAGGGAGTTGTAATTTATGACAATAATTTAAAAATTGTTTATTCTAACTCTTATTTTTCAAACTTGGTTGGATTGAATAAAGATGATTTAGTAAATTTAGTAGTTAAAAGCGAAATGATTAATAATTTAAAATATACAATTTTGGCTAATATTTTTTTTCCTTTTTTAAAAGGAGAAGAAATAAAAATTTTAAATCAAAATCCAGAAATTATAAAGGTTAAATTTTCTGAGCCTAGTGAAAAGTATTTATTAATTAGCTATTTTCAGGCCAATTTAGATAGAGTTTATAAATTAAGAATCGTTTTGGATAAAACAGAAGATTTTTTAGAAGCTGAAAGAAAACTTGAATTTGTTCAGTTGATTGGTCATAGTTTGTTAACCCCTTTGTCTCAGATAAGATGGAATCTTGAATCTTTAGACTTGAATGAGTTAAAAAATGAAAACTTAAATTTGATAAATGACACTAAAAAAATCATCAAATCAACAATTATTTTGTCTGAATCAATTTTAGTCTTTTTGCAGGTTGAATATGGACAAATTAAATTTAAATTAGAAAAAGTGGATTTAGAAAATTTGTTAGTTGATATTTTAGATTTGTTAAAGAATAAAATTGAAGATAAAAAATTAAAGATTAAGATTGAAATTGAAGATTCATTAAAAATTTTTCCTGTTGATAGAAGAGTTGCTTTGATATCTTTTTTTACTTTATTAGAAAATGCTGTTTTGTATAATAAAGAAGGCGGTTTGATTGAAGTAAAAATTTCAAAGGTTTCTAAAAGACCGTATTCAGAAGTTATGATCAAGGATACAGGAATTGGCATGAATCAGCAAGATTTAAATAATTTATTTAAAAAGTATTATCGTTCTAAAAAAACTCAGGAATTAAATGTTTCGGGTTTTGGTATTGGACTTTATAAGGTTAAAAAAATTTTAGATTTATATGGAGCTAAAATTAAAGTTGAATCGAAAGAAAACGAAGGAACATCTTTTTTTATATATTTTCCACTTGAACATTATTCTTAATTTTTTTTCGGAAACTATAATATAATTTAATTTAAAATGAACGTTAGGGTTAGATTTGCTCCTTCTCCAACTGGTTATTTGCATTTAGGTGGAGCAAGAACTGCTTTATTTAATTTTATTTTTGCTAGATCTAAAAATGGAGTTTTTATCTTAAGAATTGAAGATACAGACAAAGAAAGATCCAAAAAAGAATTTGAAAACGATATTTTGGAAAGTTTAAACTGGTTAAACTTGTATTGGGATGAAGAAATTATAAGACAAAGTGAAAGAACTGATTTATACAAAAATGTAATTAAACAGCTTATAGAAAAAAAAACAGCATATTATTGTTTTTGTAGCAAAGAAGAACTTGAATTAAGAAAACAAGAGCAGTTAACTAGAGGCATAGCCCCTCGATACAGTGGAAAATGCAGAGACTTAACTGATCTTGAGGTAAAATCTAATTTAAATAAAGGAGTTCCTTATGTTATTAGACTTAAAGTACCTGAAAAAAGTCTTATTTTTAATGATTTTTTAAGAGGTGAAATAAAAATTGATATGTCTCAAGTTGGCGACTTTGTAATAGCTAAAAATGAAAACGAACCTTTATATATTTTGGCAAATACAGTTGACGATCATTATCAAGGCATAACTCATATTATAAGAGGAGAAGAATTTATCTCAACCACTCCAAAGCAAATCTTAATTTATAAATATTTAAACTGGGATATACCTGTTTTTGTTCATTTGCCTTTAGTTTTAGGTCAAGATAGAAGTAAACTTTCTAAAAGACATGGTGCTAAGAGCATTTCTGATTATAAAAAAGAAGGATATTTGCCTGAGGCTATTGTAAATTTTATTCTCCTGTTGGGGTGGCATCCTGAAAAAGATAGGGAGATAATTACTTTACAGGAGGCTATAAAAGAATTTAAACTTGAAAAACTAAACAAATCTCCTGCTGTTTTTAATGTTTCCAAACTTAATTTTTTAAATCGTTATTACTTAAAACAAAAACCCGCCGAAGAAATTTTGTCTTTAATTGATTTTTCTTTATATGGAAAATTTGAAAAAGATTGTTTAGTTTGTCAAAATAATGTTTATTGCTATGATAAACTTTTAAAAATTATTAATTTGGCTAAAGAAAGATCTTTATTAATTTCAAACTTGCTTCAATCAGTTGATTTTTTCTTTAAAGAATTTGATTATCATGCTGATTTGCTTTTATGGAAACAAACTAGTAAAATTCAAATAAAGAATAATTTAATTGAAATTAAAAATAAACTTTTAGATTTAAAAGAGGAGGAATTTGAAGCTTTGAAAATAAAACAGATTTTAGATGAATTATCTTTTGGAAAGGATAAAGGGGAATATTTTTGGCCATTAAGAGTAGCTCTTTCTGGCAAAGAATATTCTCCAGCGCCTTTTGATTTAGCAGAAGTTTTTGGTAAAAAACAAACAATCAAATTAATTGATAAAGCAATTAGTTTACTTGAAGGTTGAAAAATTATTTAACGAATTATTTTAAGAAATGTTTGATTTAATAAAATTTTTTATTTATTTTATAATAATTTTGTTGTTTTTCTCATTTTTGCCAAAGAGTTTTTTAGATAATTTGAAAAAATACTTTAATTGGGATGTTTTTTTAGATACTTTAAAAAAAGGATGGTCAAATTTTATAGATTTCATTCAAGAGTCAACAGGTATAAATTTTTCAGAGATTCCTTTTAGACTTAAACAAACTTTTGGAATTGATATAATTGCTATTTGGAATTCAATAGTCGATTTTTTAAAAAGATTTTAAAACTTAAATTTTTAATTTTATTTTAAAATTTAAAAAATAAATGAGAAATAAGATACTTATTTTATTTTCTGTATTTTTTATTGTTTCGGTTTTAATTGTTTTTTCAGATAAAATACCTTTTTTACCAAGTTTTATGAGAAAATCTTTTTCTTTAGGAATGGATTTAGCCGGAGGAGTAATTTTAACTTATCAAATTGATTTTAATAAAGTTAAAAACTTAGAGAAAAGAGATGTTTTAGAGCAAACTAAAGATAGGATTGAAAGAAGAATAAATTTTTTAGGAGTAGCAGAGCATTTTGTAAGTTTTTCAGAATCAGGAAGAATTTTAATTGAAATACCTAATATCAGAGATCCTGAAGAAGCTAAAAAAATAATAGGAGAAACACCTTTTTTGGAATTTAAGGTTCCTTTGGATGAAAAAACTTTTGTTTCGTCTGGTTTAACTGGAGAATACTTGGAAAGAGCTACGGTGGGTCAAGATCCAATTACTTTTGAACCAGTTGTTTTTCTTTCATTTAATAAAGAAGGCTCTTTAATTTTTAAAGATTTAACTGAGAAATATTTGGGTAAACCAATAGCTATTTTTTTGGATAATCAAATAATTAGCGCCCCGGTGGTCAAAGAGGTTATTAAAGATGGAAAAGCTGTAATTAATAGTGAAGGCAGATTTTCTTTTCAAGAAGCTAGACTTTTGGCTAATAGACTAACTCAAGGTTCCTTGCCTGCTCCTATTTATTTAATAGGAGAGTCTGTAGTTGATCCCTTGCTTGGTTCTAAGTTTTTAGATCTAGTTATTAAGGGATCTTTAATAGGTATATTTTTAGTTTTTGCTTTTATGATTGTAGTTTATAGATTTGATGGATTGTTGGCTAGTGTAGCTTTGATTTTTTTTATCTTCTATAATCTTGTTATTTATAAAATTTTAGGAGTTACTATTTCGCTAGCTTCTTTAAGTGGTTTGGTTTTAGCTGTTGGAATGGCAGTAGATGCTAATATTTTAATTTTTGAAAGAATAAAAGAAGAGAAGAAAAATAAGTTAAAAGATAAACAAGTCATTGAAGAAGGGTTTAAAAGAGCGTTTCCTTCAATTAGAGATTCCAACATGACAACTATTATATCGTCTTTGATTATTTATTTACTTGCTACTTCTTTCGTTAAAGGATTTGCCTTAACATTATTTTTTGGTGTATTAATAAGTTTTTTAACAGCTGTTTTTTTTAGTCGATACTTATTGGAATTTTTCTATTTAAGAAATGGACTTTATAAAAAATAGATTTTATTTTTATGTTTTAAGTTTTTTAATGGTTATGTTTAGTTGTTTAAGTTTTTATATTTTTAATCCAAGTTTTGGTATTGATCTAAGAGGCGGACAAATTTTGGAAGTTAAAACAAAAGCTGATGTTTATGAAATAGTAAAAAAAATGCCCGTTAAAGTTTTAATTTATCCTCAGGAAGAAGGTTTTTTATTAAAAGCGAGTCAAGGGTTAGATTTAGTTTGGCAGGAAATTTTAAAAAGCGATTATTCAAGTAAAAAGATAAGGTTCGAATCAATTAGTGGCAATCTAAGTTCAGAATTGAGAAGAAGGTCATTGTGGATGATATTTATTGTTTTACTTTCTATAAGTTCTTATGTAGCTTTAGCTTTTTATAGATTAAAAAAGGAATTTTCTTTATTAATTTTAGCTTTTATTGTTATAGTAACTTTATTTCATGATGTTTTAGTGACTACAGGGTTTTATATTTTAATTTCTAAATTTTTAAATTATGATTTAGATATCAAGTTTATAACAGCTTTACTAATTATTGTAGGGTTTTCAGTTCATGATACAATCGTTGTTTTTGATCGTCTAAGAGAAAACATTTTAAAATCAGGCAAGAAAGATAAAGAAGTTTTTAATTTAAGTATAAGTCAGACTATTAGACGTTCTATTTTTACTTCTTTAACTTCGGTTATCTGTATCTTGCCTTTGTCTTTTTTAATTTTTGATTTAAGAGCTTTCCTTGTTTCAATTCAAATCGGAATTATTATTGGAACTTACTCGTCTATTTTCTTAGCCTCTCCACTCTTGTTCGATTTAAAAGATAAATAATTAAAAAAATAATTTTATGGTTTATAATTATAAAAATATTTTTTGCCAGGGTAGCTCAGTTGGTTAGAGCACCGCTCTGGTAATGCGGAGGTCACGGGTTCAAATCCCGTCCCTGGCTCAAGATTTTAAAGTAAATCAAAATATGTCGTTATTAAATTAATGAAGAAAATGTCAGACAAAATAAAAGAAGTTGAGGCTAAACTTCGCACCCTTTTTTCTTTATGGATTGATTCAGCCAAGGTCGATAAATTAGAAATTAAAAGCAATGTAGATGAAAGGGGTCTTCTTGTGGAAATTACTGGTCCCAGAGAGGTTTTAAGTCTTATCATAGGAAAAAAGGGATCAACTATAAATGCTGTTAGAAGAATAATAAAAAGTATAGGAGGATCTATGGGAGCTGTTATTTCTTTGAAAGTTAACACTCCTAGATCTTAATAAAAATTTTAGATATATTTTAAATATTTTTTAACTTAGGAATAAGTTATATTGATAAAGAAAAATTTAGATTTTCAAGTGCTTAAAATTTGATATGATGCTTTAATTAATATAAGAATTTTGAAGAATTAATTTAAAAAATGCTTCTTTTCATAATATTTTTAAGTTTTTTTAACCTTAATAATTTTAATAATTTTCCCTCTGAAACGTATCAAAACCTTAATTTTAATGAAATAAAAGTTAATCAGGGTTTAGAATTTGAAGATATAAATAAACTAAATTTAAACTTAAAAAATTTTTCTGCTAAATCAATTTTAGTTAAAGAAATAGAAGGACAGACTTTGTTAGCAAAAAATGCTTCTTCTAAAAGAGATATAGCGTCTTTAACTAAGATTTTAAGCGTCTACATAGGTTATTTAGTTTTTAAGGAAGAAAATAAAAATTTTTATTTCGATAAAGAAAGTTTATCTCAAGAAGGTGTAGTTGGTTTTTTTAGAGAAGGAGAAATAATAAGTCGAGACGAAATTTTTAAAGCTGCTTTAATTGCTTCAAGCAACGACAGTATTTATCTTTTGGCTAAAAATTATGGTGTTAAAGATTTCGTATCCTTGATGAATGTTAAAGCTAAAGAATTTGGGATGTTTGATTCAAACTTTGTTGATCCAACAGGTTTAGGTCAAAATTTGTCAACAGCTAAAGATTTATTTATTTTATTATCTAAAATTAATTCCTTTGCTCCAGAAATTTTAAGATTAACTACTTTTGAGAAAGTGGTTATTAACGATAAAATTTTATGGACAACCAACTTAATTTTACCTAAATATAAAAATTTTATCGTAGCTGCTAAAACCGGTTACAAAGATTTAGTTGGAGAAAACTTGGTTGTAGTTTTAAAATTTAGATCATCTCCTTTTGTGTGTTTAGTTATTTTAGGTTCAAATAATAGGTGGAGGGAAGCGGAGATTTTAATAGAATCTTTAAAAAAATATTATAATGAATGAGGTTTTTCTAAATTTGGTAAAAGTTGTAAGTCATGGGTTTTTTGGATTTTTATTGTCTATGATTTTGGTGCCTATTTACTTAAAAATTGCTTTTTATTTTAATTTAACTGACAAACCTTTTAAAAAAGACGCTCCAATTGCTTCAGAAACTTTAAAAGAAAAAAAGGGAACTCCTACTGTTGCTGGAGTAATTATATGGATTCCTCCTTTATTGTTAGCTAGTTTATTTTTTATTTTAAGTAGAATATTTGGTGGAATATTTGAATTTTTAAATTTCGTTAATCGTCGGGAGACATACTTGGTTTTAGCTGGTTTATTTTTAGGAGGTTTTTTTGGTTTAATAGATGATATTTTGCGGCAATTTAATCAATACGGATTAAGAAGAAGAGATACTTTTATAATTTATCTTGTAATAGGACTTATTTTTGCTTGGTGGTTTATAACAAAACTTAATTTTACTTTTATCGATTTTGTGGATAAAAGAATTTACTTAGGGTTATTTGGATTTTTATTAGTTTTTTTGTTTATTTTTTTAGCGGTAGTTTTATCAGGAGATATTACAGATGGCGTAGATGGTCTTTTCGGAGGATTAAGTTTTTTGATTCTTTTATCTTTGACAATTTTTGCTTTTTTAAACAAAGATTACAACTTAGCTTCTTTTGGTTCTGCTTTAATGGGCTCTATCTTAACTTATTTATGGTTTAACTTTTATCCAGCTAAATTTTTTGATGGAAATACAGGATCTTTTTCTGTTTCAGTGGCTATCGTTTTAATGAGTTTTTTTACTCAAAGCAGTTTACTTTTGCCAATATTAGCCCCTATTTTTGTTTTAGAAGCAGGTTCTGTTTTGATTCAGCTATTTTCTAAAAAAATTTTTAAAAGAAAGATTTTTTTATCTACTCCTATTCACCATCATTTTAAAGCTTTAGGTTGGCATGAATCTAGTATAACTTTTAGATTTTGGATGATTAACTTCATTGGTTGTATTTTTTCAGTTATAATTTACTTGATGCTTAAGATTTATCAATAAGTTTTAAAAAATGTCTAAATTTTTAATTAAAGGAGGAAAAAAAATAAGTGGGAAAATAAAAGTTTCTGGTTCAAAAAATGCAATTTTAGCCCTTCTTCCAGCTTCTTTGTTAGTTGAAGGAAGAGTTGTTTTTAAAAATGTTCCTTTTATCAAAGACGTTGAGTCAATGATTTCTGTTTTAAGATATTTAGGAGCAGAAGTTTTTTTTGATAATTCTAATTTAATTATTAATACTAAAAATTTGGAATATAAGGATTTATTAATAGAAGAGGTTAAAGCCTTAAGAGCTTCTATTTTATTTTTAGGACCAGTTTTGTTTAAGTTTGGAAAAATTAAAATTTGGATGCCCGGAGGAGATGTAATAGGAGCAAGGCCAATTGATTCTCACTTAAAAGGTTTATCTGATTTAGGAGCAAAATTTAATATTTCAGATAGTTTGATAGAAGGCAAGTTTAAAAGTTTTTTAAGTGATAACGTAATTTTAAAAGAAATAAGTGTAACCGCTTCTGAAACTTTAATTATGAGTGCTTGTTTTTCTAAAAAACCTATAAATCTTAGACTAATAGCTCTTGAACCTCATGTTCAATCTTTATGCCGTTTTTTAAAGAAGATAGGTTATGAAATTTCAGGCATAGGTACCCATTTCTTAAAGATATATAAAGGCAGGTCATTAAAAAAGGAGGTAATTTTTGAGGTTCCTTTTGATTATGTTGAAGCTGCCACTTTTTTATCTTTAGCTCCAATTGTTAAAGATAAATTAATTATTGAAAATGCACCAATTGAGGATTTAGACTCAGTCTTAATTGTTTCAAAGGAAATGAATATTAATTTGGAAGTCAAAAATAATTCTTTTATTCTTAAAAAGTCTAATTTAAAAGGAACCAAAATTCAAACAGGCATTTTCCCAAAGTTTCCGTCTGATGCTCATCCTCCCTTTGCGGTTTTGGCTACTCAAGCAACAGGAGTTAGTTTAATTCACGAATGGTTGTATGAAAACCGATTTGGTTATTTAAAGGAAATTGAACATATGGGAGCTAATGTTGAAATTTTAGATCCTCATCGAGCAATTATCATTGGTCCAACTCATCTTTTGGGTAAAGATGTTAGATCTTTAGACATTAGAGCTGGTATAGCTGTTCTTTTAGCCGGATTAATGGCTGAAGGAGAAACCTTGATAAGAGAGATTGAAAAAATTGAAAGAGGATATGAAAAAATTGATGAGAGACTAAACATTTTAGGAGCAGAAATAAAAAAATTAGATTAAAGATTTTTTAGAGGTTATTTAACTCTTCTTTTGTTATCAAAATTTTCCTTGGTTTTGATCCTTCTTGAGGGCCAACTATGCCTTTTTGTTCTAAAAGATCTAAAATTCTTGCAGCTCTTGCGTATCCTATCTTTAATCTTCTTTGAAGCAAAGAGGTTGAAGCTTTATTAGCTTCAAGGATGATTTCAATAGCTTCTTTTAATAAATAATCATCGTTTTCATTTTCTTGAAGGTAAATGGTCTTTTTTTCTATTTCTTCAAGAGGTATTGTTTGTTTTTCAAATTGAGGTAATTCTTCAGCTTGATCGCTCCAGAATTTTATGATTTTATCTATTTCACTTTCTGAAATATAAGGAGCTTTAATTCTTAAAGGTCTTAAGATCGAAGTTGAGATAAAAAGACCATCTCCCGTTCCAATTAATTTTTCTGCACCTGAAACATCCAAAACTGTTCTAGAGTCGACATAGGAGGCAACCTTAAAACAAATTCTATTTGGGATGTTGGCTTTAATTAAACCGGTAACTATATCAACTGAAGGTCTTTGAGTAGCTAAGATTAAATGAATACCCGTAGCTCTTGCCATTTGAGTAAGACGAATGATCATTGCTTCAATGTTATTTCCGAAAGTGATCATTAAATCTGCTAATTCATCTATAATTAAAACTATTCTTGGCATCAATTTGTCTTTTTTCATAATTTGCTTTTGATTATAAGAATTAATGTCTCTTGATTTTGATTCTTGTAGAAGTTTGTATCTTTCTTCCATTTCTTCTATTAGCCAATTAAAAACTGCTAATGTTTTTTTTACATCAATTATTGGATCCATTATAAGATGGGGTAGATCGCCATAGGTTATTAATTCAACTCTTTTTGGATCAATTAAAATTAAATTTAAGGTATCAGGACTGTTTTTCATCAAAAAAGATACTAAAATATTATGGATAAAAATTGATTTTCCAGATCCAGTAGTTCCAGCAATTAACAGGTGTGGCATTTTTGTTAAATCTGCAAAGTAGGCTTCGCCATTTATTTTTCTACCAACTGGAAAGGTTAAAAGTGAACCTTCTATAAATTCTTTTTCTTTCAAGAGATTTCCTAATTTTACAACAGCCGATTTTTTGTTAGGAACTTGGATACCTAAAACAGCTTTTCCAGGAATAGGAGTTTCAATGATTAAATTTGGAGTTCCCAAGGCCAAAGCTAAATCAGATTGATAGCTTAAAATTTTAGATAATTTTACTCCTTCTCCTGGTTTTATTCCAAATCTGGTTATAGCTGGTCCTACTTCTACTTCAACTACTTCTATTTTTATTCCAAAATTTTCTAAAGTTTTTTGAATTATTTGAGAAGTTGACTTAATATCCGGTGCTAAAACTTCTTCTTTGCCTTCTGAAAGTAAATTAGTTGGAGGCAAGCTCCAGATGCTTTTAGGTAAAATTTTTTTTGTTTTTACCTTTGTTTTATTTTTTTCTTTTACTTGGTAAGAATTTTGATAAGTTATTTCCTTTTTGACATTTTTTATTGGTTCTTCTTTAACTGATTGACTGACTAAATTTATTTTTTCTTCTAATTTTTCAAACTCTTTTTTAGGTTTTTCAAAAAGGTTCTTTAAAAAAACAAAAAATTTATCTTCAAAAATTAACCATAATCCGAAATTTAAAATTATTAAAGACAAAAGAATCAATCCATAGTTACCAATATAAGAAGTCAATCCTAAAATTAAAGATCCTAAAAAACCTCCTTCTCTGAAGATAAAGTGAATATATAAATTTAAGGTTAAAAAAATAATTAATGCCCCAGTTGTCTTTTTTGCAATTTCAGTCCAATTAAATTTTTTGAACAAGATGTAGGATATAAAAAAAATAAATAAGATAAAAAAATAAATACTCCATCCAAAAATCTTAATAAAAAAGTTTTTTATTTTGGAAGCTAAAATTCCGCCATCAGAAAAAATAAAAATTATAAGCAACACGTTAAACAACAAAATTAACCATCCGATTAAAATTTGAGAATTTTCTTGAATAATAAAATCTTTAAAGTAGTTAGTTTTATTTTTTAAATTTTTGTTTTTTTTTGCCATTCTTTATAAAATTATAATAAAAAATGGTTTCAATTGAAAATAAAGATGCGTTGACCAACTATGAAATTTTAGATAAATTTACTGCTGGAATTGAACTAAAGGGGTTTGAAGCTAAGTCTTTGCTTTCTGGCAAGGGAAGTTTTAAAGGAAGCTATGTTTCCTCTAAGGGAGGGGAACTGTTTTTGAAAAATTTTTATATTCCACCTTATCAAGAAAAAAATGTTGACAAAAATTATAATCCCTTAAGGGAAAGAAGACTTCTTCTTACTAGAAAAGAGATTAATTATTTAATATCTAAAATAAAACAGCCAGGTTTGACTATTATACCTTTGAAGATTTATAATAAAAATAGATTAATTAAAATAGAAATTGTTTTAGCTAAAGGGTTAAAAAAATTTGAAAAAAGAGAAAAAATTAAAAAAAAGGAGTTTCAAAGAGAAAAGGAAAGATTTTTAAAGCGAGAAATTTTTAGAAAATCAGGATGATTAAAATTAAAAAAATATTTTTGAATACTTTTATTGCAATTATTTTTTTAAGTTTTTTAATGTTTAATTTTTCTTTTTCTCAAGAAAATCAAAATTCTTTAAATCAGTTAAAAATCAAGCTTTTTAAAATTCTAAGAAATCTCATAACTTTTCTTTTCCAAATACTTTTTCTTTTATCATCTGTTATTTTGGTTTATCTTGGGATTCTTTATATTTTAGGAAAAAGTAATGTTGGGGGTAAAGATAGTATTCATCTAAGTATTTTGTACGTAATCATAGGCATAGTTCTTTTGATATTGTCTTTTTTTATCCCAAATTTGATAAAAAGCTTTTTTCAGTCATAGTCATTATTTTTTTATTATGAAAATAGTTATTTTTGGAGGAGGAACTGGACTTTCAAATATTCTAACAGGATTTAAAAAAGATGTTGGCAAATTGGTTAAAAGATTAACTGCCGTAGTTACTGTTTCTGATTCCGGAGGAAGCTCCGGTATTTTAAAAAAAATTTACGATATACCAGCAATTGGAGATTTAAGAAACTGTTTGTTGGCTCTTTCAAATATAGAAAATTACGTTAAGAAAACTATGCAATATAGATTTATCAAGGGCAATGGCCTAAAAGGTCATCCGTTGGGAAATTTATTTTTAGTAGCTCTTCTTGAAACCGAAGGCAATATCTTAAAAGCTATTCAAAGAGCTTCAAAGATTTTAAATATTTCAGGAGAAATTATTCCTTCTACTTTTGAAAAAGTCGAATTAACGGCTACTTTTGAAGATGGTAAAAAGGTTGTTGGTGAAGAAAATATTGTAAAATATGGTTTTGTTTCAAAAAAAAGAATTTTAGATATAAAGCTTAAACCATCTAATCCAAGTCCTCCAGATTTACTTTTAGATAGAATAAAAAGAGCCGATATGTTAATTTTTGGTCCTGGAAGTTTGTATACTAGTATTTTGCCAAATTTTTTAGTTTCAGGTATTAAAGAATCAATTAAAGATTCAAAAGCTTTGAAAATTTTGATTATTAATTTACTAACTCAACCGGGTGAAACAGATAACTTTACTGCTAAAAACCATTTAGATGAGTTTTTAAGAATTTCTGAAGTTAATAATTTAGATGCTTTGGTTGTTGATAATTCTAAATTTGATCATACAATGATTAAAAAAGTTAAAAGTGAAGGTAAAGAAATAGTTATCTATGATCCAGTTGACTTTAAAGATGTACAGATTAAAATTTACCAAGGCAGCTTAATATCTAAAAATCAAGTTTTTATAAAACACGATCCCCTTAAGACTAAAAAACTTATTTTGAAAATTGCAAAAGATTATGGTATTATTTAAATATGGCTGTTAAAACCAAAAATAGAAATTTGGTTAGATTAAGGTGTGAAGTTTGTAAAAAAATCAATTATTTTTACTGGAAAAAGAAAGGTGCTGAATATAAATTGAATTTAAATAAATTTTGTAAAAATTGTAGGAAACATTGCTTGCATAAAGAAGCTAAAAAATGATTTTGATGGGGGAGTAGCTCCAATTGGTAGAGCGACGGTCTCCAAAACCGTAGGTTGCAGGTTCGACTCCTGCCTCCCCTGCTAAAAAAAGGAGCAATTTTGGCAAACGATTCTTATATATTTGTTCGTAAAAGCGAGTCAGGAACGTTTGATAACCACAAATAGGCGATTTGCGAATTAGCTATTATGTTTTATATTCAAATTTTGAAGGCACGGTTTTTGGGAAATTAAACAACGATGAGATTGTCCCTTACTTTGATGGCAGTGGCAATCGTTTATATCGTTTATTTAAAGGAACAAGGGAAGAGGGAATCAACATTTTGCGAGCTGAATATGTTGCTTCACTCTGGATTTTTCGTTTAATCGGTTTTTTAATTATGTGGATTGGTTTGATGGCTTTATTTGGCCCTGTCAGCGTTTTGCTGGATATATTTCCCATTTTTGGAACTTTAAGTCGATCAGTTATAGGAATTACGACTTTTATTGTGTCTTTACTATTAACCATTGTCACGATTTTAGTATCGATGGTCTTTCATAATTTCATTGTTTTGGTTTTTTCTATTTTAATTACTTTTGGAGCAATTATTGTACTCTTTGTAAAATTAAATAGGAACCGCTGAAGATTTAGAAAAAATTAAAGCTGTAACTGTTATTTTTGGACCAGAAAAGTTAGATAAAGTTGAAAGATACGCTAAATATTTGTTAGAAGAGTCAAGATATGAGATTATGAAAAGATTTCAACCGCTTTTTGGGGAAAAAAGTTATTTTAATCAAGTGTCTAAAATTTTACAAGAAAGACTACGGGAGTCAGTAGAAATAAGATTGCTAAAAACTTTAGGATTTTTTGACGAAGAAAGAGCCGTTGATTCGCCGATAGATTTGTTTGATGTTAGTTTTTCTTTGGTGTCATTTTTTAGTTTAAGAAATATAAGAAAATTAAAGAGTGCTTTAATGGCTCTTGAATCTCAAAACAAAGAAGAATGTAATAGGTTGATAGATTTAGTATCAGATTTAATTGATGAAAAGATATTTGAGGAACTTGAAGATATGAGAACCGACAAGATTTTTGAAAAAGACTGTTCTTTGCTTGAATTTAATAATTTTTTGGAATTATACAATTCTTTAAGATATATTAAAGATAAGGTCTCGATCTCAGATCCGGTTTTTATTGATTTTGTTGAAATAATATTGCCGAATGATTTTTTTTGCCAACATTTTAAAAAAGCGTTTTTATCCGATAATTTTGAAGAATTAGAAAGAATTTATAAAAATTGGCCGGAGAAAAATGATATTTTTAAAGGATTATTATTTTATTTGATAGAGGACGAGGTTATTTTTAGAGATTATAAAAAATACGAAAATGAAATTTACTTAAAAGAAACAGTCAAAGGATCTAATTTTTGGAAGTTTTTGGTTTCAATTGGATTTGATAAACAAGCAGAGAAGATTATAGGTTAGTCAAATTTATTTTAAAATTTAAGATTTACAACTAAACGTGAATTTGATTTTAGTTAAAGATTATTTTAAAGACCTAAATCGTTGCTAATTTCTTGCATTGATTTTAAAGCTATTTCGCTAAGTTCTTTTAATTTCAAATTAAGCATTTCTTCCGCTTTTAAAATTATTTCTCTGTTGACTCCTTTGGCAAAAGATGGTTCTTTAAATTTTTCTAAAATTCGTTCAACTGTTACTTCGCTTAATTTTTTGTTTGGCATAACTAAAGCTACAGCCACAATAAAGCCGGTTATTTCTTCGCAAGTATATAAAGCTTTTTCTAACTTGGTTTCCGGAGTTAAACCTTGAAGATGATTATGTTTTTTAATAGCTAAAACAACTTCTTGAGGAAAATTTTCTTTTTCTAAAATTTCAACTGTTATTAAAGAATGTTTTTCAGGGGTTTCTTTAGTTATTTCCCAATCTAAATCGTGTAGAAGTCCTGCTAAAGCCCAAGTTTCTTCATTTTCACCAAATTTCCTAGCTAAATATCTCATTAAATTTTCAGAAGCTAAAAGATGCTTTTTTAAATTTTGATTTTGAATATACTGATCAATAAGCTCAAGGGCTCTTTTTCTTAAATCCATTCTAAAATTTTATTTTAATTAACGACTTCTTATTTTATTAAATTATATAATATTTTATAAAACTTCGGTTTTTTATTTTATAATTTTTAGATGCTTGAGTTTTTTGTCATTACTAGCTGGTTTTATTAAAAAAATCTAAAATAAACTTTTTCAAATTTTAAACTTAAAGAAGGAGCAAAATTATAAGTTTTTAATTTAAATTTAGCGGGAAAACAATCTAAAGAAATTTATATTTATGAAAAAATAAAATTTTTGTTAAAATCTTATTTAGATATAAAGTACAACAGATTTTGTTTGCTATCTTTAGCTTAAGATTTTTTTATTTTATTGCGCGGGTGGCGGAACTGGTAGACGCGCAGCCTTGAGGTGGCTGTGGGATAATATCCTGTGGGAGTTCGAGTCTCCCCCCGCGCACAGTTTGATAAAAAGTTAATAATTAAAAGATGTGTTTAGGAAGTAATCAAATTATAAATTGTTTTGTTTCTTATAGTTAAATTTTAAAATAAAAGAGTGAAAAAATTATTTATTTTCTTTAATCTATTTTTAATTGCATTTTTAGAGATATTTTTTCTTGTTTCAAAATCAGTTTTAGCAGATGGATTGATAATTCACCATAATCTTTATTTAGGTCTTTGGGATTATTCGGATGAAAACAATCAGCAAGCATTTATCAGGTATGAAAATGGTTTTCAGAAGATGATTATTAGTGTTGGGTTGGAAGATAAAGATAAAAGCAGTTTTGTTTGGATTTTCCCAGTTTCTTCTCCTGCTAACAAAGTAGCTATTGATATAGTTAAAAATCTACCTCAATTAGAAGGTGAAAAAATTTCAAGAAAAGCAAATTTAAATTTGAAAGATATAAGAATGTTTCTAGCAGCGACTCAAATTTATCCCATTATTAATCGGTATTTTTTGAAAAAACCTCTTATAATTTCTCTGTTAGCTCAGGAAATCTAGATATGCCATTTTTAGAAGATGTGGTTGTTTATGAACACTTAGAAAAAGAAGGGATGATATCACAAATTATTACTGCTAAAAATGCTTTTGCTCTTTATGATTATTTAAAAAGTAAAGGTTAAAAATTGACAAAGTTTCTATTCCAGTTTTAGATAGTTATAGTGGCAAGGAATATTCTTTTGTTGTTTCATGGATAAGTTCTTCTGAAAAATATTACTTCTAAGCAAAGGGGTTTATTTGTAAAATTTCCGACAAAAAATATTTATTTTCCTCTGATGCCAATAAGCGTTTATGGAAGCGAAATTGTTCCAATAACAATTAGAGTAATTGGTCATGTTTCACCAAAAGTTTTTGAAGGCATCAAAAATTACACTGAAACTGACTATTATCTTGGCAGTTATAAAAGTTTTCCTTATGATTTGAAGGACTTTAATGGAGAGCAAAGCAATGATATTAAATATACAAAAATAAAAATTAAGGCACCATCCGAATTTTTAACCGAGATTCATGGATAAGCAATTTTCCTCCTTTAAAAACTTATTACTTAACTTTTTTAGCTAAATATCCAAAAATCAATGCAATAATTTTACTTATAATAAGCTCGTTTATAGCAGGTATTTTTTCGGTTTATCTAGTATTTGAAAAATTAAGAAAAAATGTATTTAAAGCTGGGATTATTGGATTATCTAATTGTTTATCAATTTTAGGTTTGGTAACAACAACTTTGTTTATTAGAACCAAGGATAATAATGAAAATCTTAAACCAGTATTTGATCAACTAAAACAAAAAGGTTATTTTTTAAAAAGAAGACTAGCTATTTTTTTATTGTTGGTCATTTTGCCACTTTTATTAATTTTAAAAATTTTAGATTTATTTGGTTTGAATTATTTTTACTTAAAACTTAATATTGTTTTAGTTTTAGTTTTAATATTCCTTAAAATAAAACCAGAAGATAATAATTTATTCGAACAGCTTAAATTGAATAATTATTTTTCTTGGACATTTCAACCTAAAGATGAAATGAAAATAGCTTTTGTTTTGATTTTTTCAATTTTAATTATTTCTGGGCTTTTAATCAAATTAATTGAATCTATTATTTAAAAGCTCTAAAAATAGTTAGTTTTTATTATAGTAAGGTTATAAAAAAAATGTCTTATATTTGATTATATTAGATTGTAATAGTCCGGTTTAGTTCAAAAACTTTGGTATAATTTAAATAATGAAAATAATTTATTATTTAAAAAATCTAAAAATTAATGAGGGATTAATTAAATTTATTGGTTCTAAAATAGACAAAATTAAAAAAATTTATTCTAAAGAAAATGAAGGCTTAGCGGAAATAGAAATTTTTAAAGACAGACAAACAATTAATCATCAAGGTTTTTATAAAACAAAGTTTATGCTTAAATTTCCTTCAAAACCTTTAATCATAGCTAAAGGAGTTGGTAAAAGTTTAATGCAGTCAGTAAATAAAGCCTTTGAAAGACTTTTTCGTCAAATTAAAAAATAACTTAGTTTTGTTTTATCTTTTCTTCTATCTTTTTCCAAAAATCAATAATAAATTGTTCATAAGGAATTTCGCCAGATGCAATTTTATCTAAACTTTGTTCCATTAAAGCTGTAAATTTTAAATCAATTAGTTCGGAATAATTTTCTTTTAAAAAATTATAAACAACTTCTCCTTTTGGTGTTGATTTGAGGAAGTTTTTTTCTTTAACAACGTAACCTCTTTGTTTGAGAGTTTCAATAATTTGAACATAAGTTGAAGGTCTTCCAATCCCCAATTCTTTCATTTTTTTAATTAAACTAGCCTCAGTAAATCTTAGTGGAGATTGAGTTTCAATTTTTTTAAATTCAAAATCTAAACATGAAAACTTTTCACCTTCTTTGACATCGATTTTTGGTAAAAATTTTTCTTTAAAAGGGTAGACTTTAGCAAAACCATCAAAAAGAAGACTTTTATTAATTGATAGAAAAAAGTGATTATTTCCTTTAAATATGTATTTTATTTGTAAATATTCTAAAGGTTTAAAATGACTTGAGATTGTTGTCATAAAAATTAATTGCCAAAGTTTTAAAAAGTCTCCAGTTAGTTTTGGTTTTTTTAAAAAAGTTGGTCTTATAGCTTCATGAGCTTCAAAACTAATTTTTTCTTTTTTTATTTTTGCAAAAGAAAAATAATCTTCTCCGTAATTTTTTAAAATAAAATCTTTAATTTTTAAAGAGAAATTTTTATTAATTCTATGACTATCTGTTCGATGATAACTAATAAATCCCAATTCAAATAGTTTTTGAGCTATAAACATTGTCTTTTTTACAGGAAATTTTAAAACTTGCAAAGCTAACCTTTGCAAGTTTTCAGTGTCCAAAGGTAAAGGAGGATAAACTTTCTTTTTTTCTTGAATAGTTTTTTCTAAAATTAAATTTTTAATTTTAGAAATATCTTCTTTAATTTTTTCAATGTCTTTATGTGTTAAATTTAAGATTTTAAAATTTTTATCAACGAAAACTGCCTTTAAAGGAAAATTTTTTAAAAGAGCATAAACATGAAAATATTTATTTTTTTTAAAATTTCTAATTTCATTTTCACGATCAACAACTAATCTTAAAGCAGCTGATTGAACTCTGCCAGCGGATAGATTTTTTTCAATCTTCCATAAAAGAGGTGAAAGAGTATAACCAAAAATTCTGTCTAAATATCTTCTTCCTTTTTGGGCGTTAACTAAGTTTTCTTTAATTTCTGATAAATTTTTTAAACCTGAAAAAATGGCCGAAGGAACAATTTCATAAATAAACATCCTTTTTATCTTAGAATGATCTTTTTTAGGCAAAATCATTTTAACTTCATAAGCAATCATTTCTCCTTCACGATCAGGATCAGTGGCCAAAATAATCTCTTTTGCTTTTTCGGCTATTTTTTTAATTTTTTCAATAATTTTCTTTTTTCCTCTTAAAGGAAAGTATTTAGCTTCTATTTGACCGTTTTTTAAATAAATACCAAAAGAATTTGATGGTAAATCCAAAAGATGGCCATAACTTGCTAAAACAAAATATCCTTTTAAAAACTTTCTTATTGTTTTAGCTTTTGTTGGAGATTCAACAATTAAGACCTTCATTTTAAAGAACAGTAGAATTTTCCGCTTTCTGAAAAAACAACTCCTTTAATTTCAAGATGAGAAAGCAAAGACAAAATTTCATTTGCAGGTATTTTTGTTTTGTTTATTAATTCTTGAATATTTAAGCCTCCATTTTTTAAATTTTCAATGATTAACTTTTCTTTTGGAGATAAGGATAGATTTTTAATTTTATGAGGGATTTTAAAATCAAATTCTTTTAAAATGTCTTCTGTTTCAATTATAAGCTTTGCTCCTTGTTGAATTAATCTTAAACTTCCTTGATAATTTTTATCATAGATACTTCCTGGAACTATAAAAATTTCTTTATTGTATTCTAAGGCATATCTACAAGTAATTAAGGCCCCGGATTTAATTGGGGCTTCAAAAACCACAACACCATCTGAAATACCAGCAATTAATCTGTTTCTTAAAGGAAAATGACTAGCTAAAGCAGGAGATCCAAGGGGATATTCTGAAATAATTGATCCTTTAAATTTTAATATTTGGTCAACTATTTTTTTTCTTGGATCTTTTAAAATTACATCAAGCCCACATCCAATTACTGCAATAGTTTGATTTTCTAGAGAAATAGCTCCTTTGTGAGCTGATAAATCTATACCATAAGCTAAGCCACTAATTATTAAAACACCTATTTTTGACAATTCTCTTGAGAATAAAAAAGCTGTTTTTTGACCAATTTCTGAGGCTTTTCTAGTACCTACAATTGAAATCCTCAAAGGATAATTAAAATTAAAGTTTCCTATAACATAAAGACCTAAAACTGTATCTTTAAGATTTTTAAGTTCTTTGGGGAGATTTTTCCTTAAAATTATTTCCCCATTAATTTTTTTTAATTTTTGATATTCCTTTTCCCAATCTTTTTTTACTTTTAGATTCTTTTCCAAAATTTGGTAAATTTTTTTAAAAGATTTATATTTTTTATATAAAAGTCTTATTTTTTTATAAGGAGGATAAAAATTATTAGAAATTGCTTGAAAGTAAATTTTTTCTTCTTCCATTTTTTTAAAAAAAAATTTTAAAATAATTTTAAATATATTTTAATTTTATGTCAAAGTTTATAAAAAGATTTAAATTTGAAAAATGAAAAAAGTTTTTTTAATTTTATCTATTTTATTGTCGGTTAATTTTTCAATAGCTTATGATCTTTTTATTACCGAAATGATGTATAATCCTCAAGGTGATGATAAATTAAAAGAGTGGGTTGAGATTTTAAATAAATCAAATAAAACTTTTAATATTTTATCAGGTAGAAGCGGTTGGAAAGTTAACGATGGCAAAAATCATACTTTTAAAGAAGATGTAGTTGTTTATCCAAATGAAATTTTAATTGTTGCTAAAAATAAAGAAGTTTTTTTAAAAGAATATCCTTTCTTTAAGGGTAAAATAATTGAAGCAAATTTTGTTTTAAAAAATAAAGGCGGAGAGTTTTCTATATTTGACAATAATAAAAATTTAATAACTTTTGTGTCCTATTCTAGTTCTTGCGGAGGAAACGGTAATGGATTTTCAATTTCTTTCGAAGATGGAAACTGTTTTGAAAATAAAATTATAGGTGGTTCTCCAGGAGATTTAACTTTTAAAAAATACCAAGATCAAGAAAACAAAAAAAAATCAACAAGTTCTTTTAATGAACAAAATAACCAAAATACTTCTTTTCAAAGCACTTCTAGTTTTCAAGATAATTTAGAAAGTAAATCGAAAGATGATAAATTAAAGACTGATTTATCGTTACTTTCAGAAAATACTTCTTCACTCCAAGATTCTTTTTATCAAACTGTTAAATCCAAAGAAATAAAAACAACTCTTTTAATTTCAGAATTTTTGCCAAATCCAGAGGGTAATGATTATGGTCAGGAATTTGTTGAAATTTATAATTATGGAGAAGAAGCCATTAATTTGGATGAGTTTTTCTTAGTTATAGGAAATAAAAAAATTAATTTACAAGGTACAATTGAAGGTCAAGAGTACTTTGTTTTGACAAATAAAGATTATTCTTTTTACATAAGAAATAAAGGTGAAACTTTATCTTTGTATTTTAACGAGGAACAAATTTTCAAAATAATTTATGAAGGTAAAGCTCCGATCGGTCAAAGTTTTTCAAGAAAAAATAGCGGTGAATGGGAATTTACTAATCCGACTCCAGGAAAAGAAAATATTTTTTTGGATAATTTAATTTCTGAAAATCAAAAAAATAATTTATTATTTAAAAGAGAATTTTTAGATGGTTCAAATTTAAAAGGCAATATGGTTAAGAAATCAGATTTTTTAGATTTAAAAAATAATTTAACCAAAGAGGGTGTTTTTGAAAATAGAAATGAAATTATTTTCTTAATAGGAGCAATTTTAATTATTTTAATTTTAGTTTTTATTGTTTGGTTGAGGTTATAAGAAATCAAAAATTATATTTTGGGTTTTTTTTATCAGCTTTTCGAAGTTAGGATGATTTATTTTTTTAAAAATATTTTCAGAGGCCATAAATAAGACTTCTGTTTTTAATTTAATTCCCCAAAGTCCATAAGAGATTCCACCAAGCGATAAAAGTTCTGAAAGAATTAATTTTTCGCTTATTAAATTTTGTAATTTTGGATTTTGTTTAAGGCTTACAAGTGAAAGTAAAAAATAGGCTAAAGAAAAATATTCTTTATTTTTTTCTTCAAGAATATTGTTTAGTGTAATAAAAATAGGAGAAGTTGTTAAAATTTCTAATTTATCTATTTCTTCATTTTTTATTTCATCATGAAGTAAATTGTGTAAAAGAATGTAGATCACTGCCCATTTTTTTAATTCTTCTTTTTTTAGGTTTTTATTTTCTAATTTAAAAATATAGTCCGGTAAAGTTTTAAGAGCTTGAATAAAAACTTTAGCCTCTTCTTCAGGTAGGTGATTAATTTCTAAATAGTTTTCTTCTAAGATGTTTTTGTTTAAAGCAATTTTTAGTTTTTCAGTTATTTTTTCTTCTACCATAATAGTGTTTTAAAAAGGCCCCTTTTAATTGGGGCCTTAGTTTTTTTAAAAAACAATTTTTAATTAAAAAAAACTAAAACCCCCAGTCAGATGGAGGCTTAATTTGCAAAATAAAAATTTTTAAATTATTTATTTTTTGTTCTAACATTTATTATCTTTATTTTATTTTTTTGATTTTTGATTAAAGATTAATAATATTATAAGGCATTTTTTAAAAAAAGTCAAACTTTGGTATAACCCTTTGGTGTTTAAAAATAGGTAAATTAAATATTTTATTTTGCTTTTGATATTATTGATTAATTTTTTTAAAAGGTATATTTAAAAGGTATATTTTGAAACTTTAATAAAAGCAAATTTCCTTGTTAGTTTTTTCCACAATTTTTTATTTTTTAAAAATAGTGTTAAAATTATTTTTAAAAGCCCTTGGTAAAAATAATTAGATTTTTAGGTCGTTATTAAAAAATTATTTCTTAATTCTTATTTATTAAATGTATCCACAAAATTTACCTTTAAACACTAACCTGTCGGTCGGTGAGCTTTTCACTAAATATACTTTATTTTATGTTCCTTTACTTGAACAAGTTTTAATAAAAATTATATTGGCAGTTGTTATTTTAGCTTTTGGTTTAATAGTTGCTGGCGTCTTAAAATTTTTAGTTAGAACTCTTTTAAGATATATTCAGGTTAGACAATGGATTAATAAAGCAGGCTTGGGAGAATATTTTGAAAATTTTGTTTGGGAGGATAGACTAGATAATATTTTATCTGATGTAGTTTTTTGGTTAGTAATGGTTGTTGTTTTAATGGTAGTCTTTGATGTTTTAGGACTTTCTTCTATAAATATATTTATTCAAGATGTGGTTAAGTATATTCCAAAAGCTATAGCTGGAGGTTTGATTCTTCTTACTGGTTTTATATTCGCTGAAATTATTAGAAAACTTTTGTTAGGGGTTTTTCATGGTTTAGATAAAAAAATTGCTAGAGGTGTAAGTTCATTTGTCAAGTTTGTAATTATAGTTTTTTCATTTTTTGCAGCTTTAAGTCAATGGGGGGTAGCTGTTGATATAATAAATATTTTGGCTATGGGAATTGTCTTGTTTTTAGCTTTAGCAGGTGGTTTAGCTTTTGGTTTTGGTGGAGAACAGATTGCAAGAGAAATTCTTGAGAACCTGAAAGATATGTTTAGTCAAAAATCCTAAATACTATGTTTTTAAATTTTGATTATTGACAAATTTAGAGATTTGGTTTATAATTTTAAGGTTAAAAAATTAATAAATAATAATTTAGTTACTTTACTATCAATAAGATAGAGAGTGTTTAATATATAAAATTTTTATAAAAATTGCTTAATATATTTTAATTGCAAATGATGTTTTTATTGTAGTCTAAATTTTATATTTTTAGGACGAAGTGTTGAGACGATAAGGAAAGATTATGGGTTAAAGGTGGATGCCTTGGGAGACAAGGGCGATGAAGGACGTGGCTAGGCTGCGATAAGCCTGGGGTAGGTGCCGAGCAACCGTTGATCCCAGGATTTCCGAATGGGGTAACCCGCTGGTGGTAAACCACCAGCACCCGGTACTAAATTAGTACCGGGGGCGAACCCGGGGAAGTGAAACATCTCAGTACCCGGAGGAAAAGATACCAAAAGGTATTCCCTTAGTAGCGGCGAGCGAAGAGGGAAAAGCCCAAACTCAGTCAAAGTTAGTTATCTAATAATGACTGAGGGTTGTAGGACTAAGACGCTTAATTTAGTAAAAATCTTTAGTCGAATGATCCTGGAATGGACAACCATAGAAGGTGAAAGTCCTGTAGACGAAAAAGATTTTTACTAAAAGTCTTAGTTCCTGAGTACCTTGGGATGAAAGTCCTGAGGGAATCTGCCGGTACCATCCGGTAAGGCTAAATACCTTGTCTCACCGATAGTGAACTAGTACCGCGAGGGAAAGGTGAAAAGCAGACCGGTAAGGTCGGTGAAATAGAACCTGAAACCTTTAACCCACAAAGAGTCGGAGTCTTAAGTAGTTTTCTACTTAAGATGACGGCGTGCCTATTGAAGAATGAGCCGGCGAGTTTAAGTCTACTGCCAAGGTTAAGGTCGTTCAAGACCGAAGCCGTAGGGAAACCGAATGGTTTTAATAGAGCCATAAGTGGTAGTAGGCTTAAGACCCGAAGCTAGACGATCTACCCATGGCCAGGGTGAACTTCATCGAAAGATGAGGGGAGGCCCGAACCCGTTGGTGGCTCAAAACCATGGGATGAGCTGTGGGTAGCAGTGAAAAGCTTATCGCGTCTAGGAATAGCTGGTTCTCCCCGAAATAGCTTTAGGGCTAGCGGAGGTGTAAAATTCTTCAAGGAGGTAGAGCACTGATGAATTAGTAAAGGCCGAAAGGTCAGCTAATTCTTCAAACTCCGAATGCCTTGAAGAAGTTCCCTCTAGTTAGTCTATGGGGGCTAAGCTCCATAGACAAAAGGGAAACAACCCAGACTACCAACTAAGGTCCCTAAATTTTGGCTAAGTGGAAAAGGCTGTGATTTTCCTTTGACATCTAAGAGGTTGGCTTAGAAGCAGCCATCCTTTAAAGAGTGCGTAATAGCTCACTAGCAGAGGAAAATTGCGCCGAAAAATAAACGGGGCTAAGCCAAATACCGAAGTTGTAGTCTCTTGCTAAAAATTAATTTTTAGCAAGAGAGGTAGGGGAGCACTTTATACGCGATGAAGAATTCTAGTGATAGAATTTGGAGCGTATAAAGGAGAGAATGCCGGCATGAGTAACCGCAAATCAGCTGAGATGGCTGATCGCCGTAAGGGCAAGGTTTCCTTGGCAATGGAAATCAGCCAAGGGTTAGTCGATACCTAAGGTTTAGCCGAAAGGCGAAGCCGATGGAAAGCTGGTCAACATTCCAGCACCACCTTATTTTTTCGATGGGGTGACGAGGGAAATAAGAAAGAGAGAGGTAATGGTTACTCTTTCTTCTTTCTCAGACATGACAAAGTGGAAAATCCCTTTGTCTGAGGTTAGACCTCAAATGTCGGGAAAGGAGAGAAGTCTGATTTATCAGACAACTCTTTCGAATAGCCCTCCAGGAAAAGCCTCTAAGAAATAAAAATAAGGTGATCGTACCGGAAAACTGACACAGGTGCCCGAGGCGAGTAGCCTAAGGCGAACGAGTGAGGCCTCCTCAAGGAACTCGGCAAAAAAGCGGGCGTAACTTCGGGATAAGCCCTTCCTGAGATATGCTTTAGCATATCTTGGGACGCAGTGAAAGATTCTCTGGCGACTGTTTATCAAAAACACAGCTCCCTGCTTAACTGGTAACAGGAAGTATAGGGGGCGACGCCTGACCTATGCCGGAATGTTAAAGACTAGAGGTCATCATAAAAATCTTTTTATGATGGCTTGCTGGTCTAAGCACCGGTAAATGTCGGCGGTAACCCTGACCGTCCAAAGGTAGCGCAATTCCTTTCCGGGTAAGTTCCGGAGCGCATGAAAGGCGTAACGACTGGAGAACTGTCTCGAGGAGGTGCTCGGTGAAAATGCAATCCCCGTGAAGATGCGGGGTACTGGCAGCGGGACGAAAAGACCCTAGGAGCTTTACTGGGCTTACTCATTGGTTTTGGCTTAACGGTGCAGAGCGTAGTGGGGAGGCTATGAAGCTTTGCTTTCGGGCAAAGTGGAGCCGTCAATGGAACACCCACCATCGTTAAGTTAAAATCTAATCTAAGGAAGAACCTTAGAGACAGTGAGTGAGGGCCAGTTTTGCTGGGGAAGCAGTCTCCTAAAAAGTAACGGAGACGTTCAAAGGTTGGCTTGTCCTGGATGGAAACCAGGATGAAAGTACAAAGGCAAAAGCCAGCTTGACTGCGAGACTGACAAGTCGAGCAGGGGCGAAAGCCGGACTTAGCGACCCGACGGCTCTTTATGGAAAGGCCGAAGACACCGGATAAAAGTTACCCTAGGGATAACAGGCTGGTTGGGCCCGAGAGTCCACATCGACGGCCCAGCTCGGCACCTCGATGTCGGCTCACCCTAGCGTGGGGCTGAAGAAGGTCCCAAGCGTCGGGCTGTTCGCCCGTTAAAAGGGTACGTGAGCTGGGTTCAGACCGTCGTGAGACAGGTCGGTCTTTATCTGCTGCCAGCGTTTGGAAACTTGAGAGGAGCTGGTCCTAGTACGAGAGGACCGGACTGGGGAAGCCTCTGGTGTACCAGTTGTTCCTCCAGGAGCACAGCTGGGTAGCTATGCTTCCAAGGGATAAGCGCTGAAAGCATCTAAGTGCGAAGCCCACCTCAAGATTAGGTTTCCTTATTAGGCCCCGGTTAGATCAACCGGTTGATAGGCTACAGCTGTAAGCTCCGTAAGGAGTTAAGGCGAGTAGTACTAATGGCCGATTTCCTTATCGTCTCAACAGTTCGTCTTTTTAAAAACTTATTTTTTATAGAAATTTAAAAAATATTAAAAACCTTCCTGTGGTCTTATGTCCAGATTGGAACCACCCCTTACTTTCCGAACAGTTGGGTGAAACTGTCTGGAGCCGATGATAGTGCTTTTAGCGCAAAAGTAGGTACTGCAGGAAGGTTTTTTAATTTATTAGCAAAAATATTTTGATTTAAAATTTAAATAATTTATAAAACTTAAGAAACGTTTAAATTTTTAAATGACCTGGAGAACAAAAAGACAAATAAAATATTTAGCGGCTTTTTTTATTTTTTTGTCTTTAATTTTTTATTTGATGTATTTTTTAGTTAAAAGCAAAGACGTAGATATTTGTTCAAATGGTGTTAAAGATAAGGTAGAAATAGGCATTGATTGTGGTGGTATATGTCCTCCTTGTGAGTTGAAAAATTTTAAACCTCTTAAAATTTATCCAACTAAATTTTTACAATATGGAAATAAAATTGATATTTTAGGTTTTATTGAAAACCCAAATGAAAATTTAGCCTTAAAAAATTTAAGATACTATTTTGAAATTTACGATGAAGTGGGTAATCTAAAGGAAAAAACTAAGGAAAGATCTACCATTATAGAACCAAATGAAAAAAGATACCTGACTGAATTAAATTACCCAATCTCTGATTTCAAAATAGAAAAAATAATTTTAAAAATAATAGAACCTTCAAAAAAAGATTGGTTATCTCTATCATATCAAGAAATACAAGTTTCTTATTACAATTTTAAGGTTAAAAAAGAGATGGCTAAAACAAAAATTAACCTCACTTTGTTTAATCAATCTTATTATGATTATAACAATTTAGAGATTATTCTTTTACTTTACAAAGGAAATGATTTAGTTTTAATAAATAAAACTATAGTTTCTTTAAAAGCAGAGGAAAATAAAGAGATTTCTTTTTTTATTCCTGAAGAAGTTTCTAATTTTACTGATTTCTATGTTCATATTCAAAGATCCTTTTTATCAGAATAATTTTTAAATTTTTTATTTGACAAGTTCTTGTTATATATGTTAAAATTAATTTAATAATTTAAGGTCGCCTAAGAAAAGAGGCATTTTAAAAGTCCTCTCGAGGCAATGAAAACAAAAGAAGAAAAAAAACTAATTATTCAAGATTTAACTAATAAATTTAATTCAGCCAAGGGTTATGTAATTTTGGATCTTTTTAAATTGAAAACTCCAATTCAAAAGAAAATAAGAGACTTGCTAAAAAACAATAGCGGAGTTTTTCAAGTTGTTAAAAAAACTTTAATTTATAAAGCCAACCCGAATTTTCCTTTAAAAGAAGATAATTTAAAAACTCAAATTGCTTTTATTTGGGAATTTGACGAAGATTTAAGTTCTTTAAGGTCATTAAAAGATTTGAAAGATTTTAGTTTAGAGTCTAATATAATATCTGGATATTTCAACGAAAGATTATTTTCACAAAAAGAAATAATAAATCTCATAAATATTCCTGATAAACAAACTTTGATAGCTAATTTAAATAAAAATTTATTATCTCAAATTTATTATGCTAGTTATGTTTTAAAATTTCCTTTAACTAAAATGTTATTTATTTTGTCGCAAATTAAAGATAAAAAATAAATTATAAATGACAGATAAAATTCAAAAAATCATTGAAGAAATATCCAATTTAACAGTTGTCGAACTTAATGAATTGGTTAAGTCTTTAGAAGAAAAATTTGGAGTTTCTCAAATAATGATAGCTTCTTCCACTTCTGAATCTAAGGCGGAAACATCTGCTTCTCAATCTTCAACTGTTGATATTTACTTAACTGATTCAGGTTCTAACAAGATAAATGTTATAAAGGTTATAAGAGAAATAGATCCAAATTTATCATTAAAAGATGCTAAAGATTTAGTAGACAATGCTCCTCAAAAAGTTGCTGAGAAAATGGAGCGTTCTCGAGCAGAAGAGATAAAAAAGAAATTCGAAGAAGCAGGAGCAAAAGTTGAGCTTAAATAGATGTTAAAATTAAATATTTAGTTTTTTTAAGCAATTTCTTTTGTTTATTGGTTATCTATCTTTTTAGATTTTTATTTGATGGATGAATATAGATTATATTTATAATTGATAAAATTATAAATATAAATTTTAAATTAGTTCGGGCCTGTAGCTCAGTTGGTAGAGCGCCGCTATGGCATAGCGGAGGTCAGGGGTTCAAATCCCCTCAGGTCCACTAACTAAGCCTAATTTTAAAAACAAGGACTCAACTATTTTTAAATCAAAATTTTTCTCAAAAAGTAATTTAAATAATTTTATATTTAAAAATTTAAACTTAAATGGAATACTTTAAGATATAAATACAAATTATTTTTTTTTAAAAAAATCTAATACTTCATAATTTTTTGAAATAGTTATATGCTTTCTTCTATAAGACTGATTTGAATGTATCCACAAATATTTAGATTTTTATAAGATCTAAATTTTTAATTTATTATAAATAACAGATGCTTATATATTTGATAGGCTTAAATAGTAAACACTTAATACTTTATCTTGTTTTTTGTTTAATTTAATAATAAAATTTAAATATAAGATGGTGGCTTCAAAATTTTCTAAAAGTGAAGCTATAAAATTTGGTTTAGATATTACTAAAAAAAATTTAAAATTTTTTATTGTTGTTTCTTTAATATTTTTTATAATTTCTTTTTTGCCGAACTTTATTTTAACACTAACAGAACCAGGTTCATTGAATGTAGTTTTAATGGTTTTGTTATTTTCTTTGTTATTTTTGAGTTTAATAGTTGAATTAGGTTTTCTTAAGATTGCTTTAAACTTTTACGACAATGAAAAATCTAAAATTTCGGATATCTTTTTAACTTATCCCTTATTTTTAAAATATTTAGGAGGCTTGATTCTTTATAGTTTAATTGTTTTGTTAGGTTTAATTTTGTTAGTTATTCCAGGCATTATTTGGTCTATAAAGTTTCAATTTTTTCCTTGTTTTATTGTTGATAAAAAAATTGGTCCCTTAGAAGCTTTAAAAAGAAGTTCAAAGATTACCAGGGGTAGTAAATGGAATTTATTTCTCTTTGGTTTATTAGTAATGCTTATAAATTTAGCAGGAACACTTTTTTTTATAGTTGGTTTATTGTTCACCATACCTGTTACAATGCTGGCCTATATTTTTGTTTATCGTAAATTACTATCTCAGACAGACTTTATTGAACAAACTAAAAATTCAAATTATAATAAAGAAGTTGTTTATTATGAGATTTTTTTATATTTTTAGAGACCAAAAAACTTCTAAATAACATCATCTAAAATTTAAAAAATATTTTTTTTAGATTTTTTAAGTTATTTAATAACTTAAAGCATCGCAGTCTATTTCTTCAATTTCAATGTCTTTTAAAATTTTTCTTAAATTAAAATCAATTTTAGGATCAATTTTTAAAACTAATTCAAGGAAAAATCTTTTTCTTTTTTTAAAAGGGTTAGCAAAAATTGGTCCATAGATTTCAATTTCGGAATTTAATTTTTCTAATTTCTGTCTTATAAGAGTTAATTTTTTTTGAAGATTTTCTAAATTAATTAGACCTTCTTTTAAAATAACTAGCCTTTTATAAGGAGGTAATTTATCGGTTTTTCTTTCTTCAAGAATTAAGTTTAAAATTCCTCCTTCTTTAAATTTTTTTTCAATTAAAGGATTAAAAACTTTTGATACGATAAATAAATTTTGACTTTTTGTTTTAAAAAAATTTAAAATTCTTACAAATTTTTCCTTCTGAAATAAGTCACTTGAAAAATAAAACTCGTCAAAGTTGAAAAAGAAAAAAGCCTCAATTTCTTTGAGATTAGGGTTTAAAACTAGTAAACTTCCTACTAAATCAGCTTGTTCTTCTTTATTAAAATTTTTTATTATTTTTTTACTATCTTTTTCTAAAAAATAAACTTTTCTATTTAGAAATTGTAAATATTTAACTATGCTTTTTGCTCCCTTATGAGATATTATCCAAGGATTTTTTAGATTACATTTTGGACAAAGCTGAGGCAATTTTTCTTGTTTTAGGCAATATTTACAATAAGTTGTTTTTTCGTTTAAAGACATGAACTTAAAGCATGATTTACAAAGTAAGCTATAAGAACAATTTTGGCAGACAATTTTAGAACCTAAGTTTTTTTCGGGTACAAAAATTACATTTTTTTTAAATTTTGTTATTTTATCTTCAAACTCTTTTTCATTAATTTTAATTAAATCAAATCTAATATTCTCTATTTTTTTTTCTAATGAATAATTTTTTGAAATTAAGTAAAAGGAAGGTATTTGATCTACTATTAAATATCTAACTTTATTTATTTTAGCAAATTTTAAGAATATTTTTCTCCAGTCGAAAAAAGGAGGTTTAAAAAATTCTTTGTAGAAAATTGAACCTTCTTCAAAGATAATTAATTGGTCTAAATTTCTCCATGGCAGAAAAATAGCATTTTTGTTTGCAACTAAAGTGATTTTATTTTCAGAAAATGTCAATTTTAAAACATCCTTAATATTTTTAAAAGATTTATTATCTAAAAAGTAAAAATAGGGCCATTTAGATTTTAAAAAATCTAAGTAGTTATCCCTGGGAACAATTATTAAACTTTTTTTATTTTCAGTATCTTTTTCATCAAGATAATCCTTAATCTTTATTTCAAATTTTCTTTTTTTATTATCTGATTTTAAAACTAAATTAAAATCTTTTTTTCTAACTAATTTAAGCTGTTTATAAATAAAAAACATATTTAAAGAGGTGGAAAGAGAGATGTTATTAAATTTTTTTAGCCAAAGAGCTAAGGTTAATTGTTCTTTTAAAAAAATAGGATCTTGATTGATTATTTTTAATACAGGCTTTAAATTGAACCCATATTTTTTAATTTCTTGTCTTCTTTTTTCAATTTCCTCTGTTTTTAGAACGTATCCTTTAATAATTTTTTTTCTGAATTCAATTTCTACAATAGCTCCAAGTGTGATTTTTTTATCAGAAAAATAACTAAAAAAGTCATTAGCTTGAGGTGGAAGATTAATTAGTGGTATAATATCTATGATTAAAAATTTTTTAGCCATTTTACTTTTTTTGTTTGTTTAAAAGGTCTTTAATTTAATTTTAAAGAAAAATTTTAAGCTAAATGGTTTTAAGAGTAGGAGTAGATCTAGGAACAGCTAACACTAATGTTTATCTTCCTGGAAAAGGGGTAGTGATTACTGAACCAACGGTAGTAGCTTATGATGAGTATTCTCAGAAAATTATTGCTGTAGGCAAGGAAGCTAAAGAGATGATAGGTAAAACACCAGAAGAGATAAAAATTTATCGACCTTTAAGGGAAGGAGTTATTGCTGATTATAAAGCTACTTTAGCTATTTTAAAATATTTTTTATCTAAGTTAAAAATTACAAGATTTATAAAGCCTATTTTAGTAGTTTCAGTTCCAGCAGGAATTACTTCAACTGAAAAAAGAGCTATCGTAGATGCTGGCCTTGAAGCTGGAGCTAAAGAAGTTTATCCGATTAAGGAGCCTATTTTAGCAGCTTTAGGAGCCGAAATGCCTATACAAAGTCCCTTAGGAAATATGATAGTTAATATTGGTGGAGGAACAACCGAAATTGCTGTTATTTCTTTAGGTGGGGTTGTAAGTTTTGAATCTTTAAAAATAGCAGGAGATAGAATGGATGAAGCTATTAAAGAATATTTAAGAAGAAAATTTAATTTAGCAGTAGGAGAGAAAACGGCAGAGAAGATAAAAATGGAAATAGGTTCAGCTATTTTAAAACATAACAATCATGAAAATTCTTTGTCAATGGAAGTAAGCGGAGTTGATTTAATTACTGGATTACCAAAGCAGATAAAGCTTTATTCTTATCAAGTAGCTGAGTCTTTGCAAAAAGATTTAAGAGAGATTGTAAATGGAATTAAAAGGGTTTTGGCTGAGACTTTACCAGAACTAGTTGCAGATATTATGGGAAATGGAATGTTTATTTCAGGCGGTGGGGCTTTGCTTAGAAATATAGATGTTTTAATTTCTCAAAATACAGGAGTTAAAGCTTCAGTGGTTGATGATCCTTTATATGCAGTAGCCAGAGGGACAGGTAAAGTTTTAGAAAAAATAGATGTTTATACAAAACTTCTTCAAGGACATCTTTAACAAAAATCTTGTTGAATGATTTATGGGAATTACAAACAGCAAAATTTTCTAAAGGAAGTTTTAGAAAATGGAGATAAATCTATTTTAGTTGTTGGTCCAGAAGGAGTAGGTAAATTCTCTTTTGTTTATAATTATTTAAAAAATAAAGATTGGGAAAAAATAGTAATAGATTCACCCTCAAAAAATTTTAAAATAGACTCTGCTAGATTAATTGTTTCTTTATCTTTTAAAAAGTCCAAAAGAAGAGTGATTTTAGTAAATGATTTTCATAAATTTCAACCTCAAGCTCAACATGTTTTACTAAAAACTCTTGAAGAAACAAAAAGTCCTACAACTTTTATTTTTATTAGCCATAAAGAAAGTAAAATTTTATCAACTATAAGATCTCGAAGTTTAAAAATTAAATTTAATTTAGTTAGTCCTCAGGAAACCGAAATTTTCCTTAAAGAGAAAAATTTTATAAAAGATGATATAGATTTTGCTTTAGATTTTTATCCTTATCAACCTGGAAAAGCTTTGAATTTTTTGAACAACAAAGAAAAATTAATAATTTTTAGGAAAATAATTACCGGCAAAGAAGATCTTTTTGAAGAGGCTAAAAATATTTTCACTTTGTCTGAGTTTTTAGAATATTATTTATTATTTTTGAGAAAAAAAATTTTAGCCTCTTTGAATCAAAAAGATAATTTTAGGCTTTATCTTTTTAAAATGAAAAGAGCTATTCAGCTTTTTTATGATTCAGATTATAATTTAAATTTCGAGTTACAAGTTGCCAATCTTATTTTAAACGATGGATAACGCCTGGAAAACATTAAAACAAGTGGTTTTAATATTAATTGCTTTTTATTTTATTTCTTTTTTAATTTATAATGATTTTTTATTAAAATTTTTTGATCAACCTTTAAAATTTGATACCAGTCGTTATTTATTTAAAATTTTAAACCTTGAATGATAGAAGAATTTAAAACAAAATTTAAAAAAATTACAGATGAATTTAAAGAAAAAATAAAAGGAATTCGTTCTTTTAAATTATCTTTGGGATTTTTAGAAAATTTAGAGGTTTCTTTATATCATTCTAAATATCCTCTTAAAGGATTGGCTTTGATTTCTCAAATTGATCCCTTAACTTTTAGGCTTGAGCCTTTTGACCAAAATTCTTTAAAGGAGATTGAATATGCTATTTTAGAAAGAAAATTAGGATTAACTGTTATTAAAGAAAAAAATAGCTTAATAGTTAAATTTCCTGTCTTAACCGAAGAATTAAAAAAAGATATTCTAAAAGACTTAACTCAACTTAAAGAAGAAGCTAGGATAAAAGGAAGACAAGTCAGAGATGATTTTTTAAAAGTTTTAAAAAGAAAAAAAGAGCAAGGAGAAATATCAGAAGATGATTTTTTTAAATTAAAAGATACCTTAGACGAAGAAATAGATAATTTTAATAAAGAAGTCGATAACATTTTTAAATCTAAAGAAAAAGAAATTCTTGGATGACTATTCTTATTTTTTTGTTTTTTTTGGGTATTTTGATTTTTTTCCATGAATTGGGTCATTTTTGGGCTGCAAGAAAAGTTGGTTTAAAAGTTGAAGAATTTGCATTAGGGTTTCCACCAAGAATTTTTAGAAAGAGAATTTCAGATACTGTTTATTCTATAGGAATTATTTTGTTTGGTGGTTTTGTTAAGTTAAAAGGCGAAGATAATCCTCAAGATGAAGAAGGATTTTGGGCTCTTAAGCCAAACAAAAGATTATTTGTTATCTTAAGCGGGGTTTTATTTAATATTTTTCTAGCTTATTTTCTAGTTTCTTTTAGTTTGTTAGTTGGTTATCCCACAGAAGGCAACGATATTTTTGTTTCAGGATTTTTAAATGAAGATTCAGTGGCTTCTAAGAATCTAAAAATAGGAGATAAAATTTTATACTTTAAAATTAAAGATGAAATTTTTAAGTTTGATGATATTAGATCTTTGTCTAAATTTTTAAAAGAAAACAAAGGAAAAGAGGTTGAAATTTTTTTTGAAAGAGAAAATAAGATTAATTCATTTAAGGCAATTTTGCCAGCCGGGTTTTATATTTCTAGTTTGTCATTTAAAAAAGTTGCTTTTCCTTCTAATTTTTATTTTGGGATTTTTGAAACTTTAAACTTATTTACTAAATTTTTAAAGGGTTTTTTTATGATTTTTAGAGATCTTTTGTTTTTAAAAAAACCTGATTTAGAAGTTGTTGGTCCAGTTGGGATTTATAATCTTTTTGATAATTTTAAACAGCTTGGTTTAGGTTATTTACTTTACTTTGTGGCTATCTTATCTTTAAATTTAGCCATTATTAACGCTTTCCCTTTCCCAGCTTTAGATGGTGGAAGAGCACTTTTTACTTTACTTGAATATCTAAAAATTAAAAAAATAGATTACGTAAGAGAAGAATTAATTCATAAAATTGGTTTTGTTATTTTGTTTATCTTATTATTTTTAATAACTATTAGAGATATTTCGAAAATTTTATGGTCAAAGTAAAGAAAAAAAATTTTTCAGATTGGTATTTAAAAAATATATTGGAGGCAGAGTTAATTTCTTATTCACAGGTTAAAGGTTCTATTGTTTTTAGGCCTTATGTTTATAAAATTTGGGAAAATTTACAAAATCATTTGGATAAAGAAATTAAATCCTTGGGAGTTGAAAACAGTTATTTTCCACTTCTTATTCCAGAAAGTTTTTTAAAAAAAGAAAAAGAGCACTTTGAAGGTTTTACTCCAGAAGTGGCAGTTGTAACTTACGCTGGAAAAGAAGAGTTAAAGGAAAAATTGGTTGTCAGGCCTACTTCAGAGACAATTATGTATCCTTATTTTTCTGACTGGATTAGATCTTATAGAGATTTGCCCTTACTTATTAATCAATGGGGAAACGTTGTTCGTTGGGAAAAAAGACCTTTTCCTTTTATAAGAAATACAGAGTTTCTTTGGCAAGAGGGACACACTGTTCACTCTTCTCATAAAGAATCTTTGAATTTTGTTTTAAAAATTTTATCTCTATATGAAAAAATTTATAAGGAAATTGCTTTAATTTATGGAATTTCTGGGAAAAAGTCTTCTTTAGAAAAATTTGCTGGAGCTTTGGATACTTATACTTACGAAATTTTACTACCTGACGGTAAGGCTTTACAAGGTTGTACTTCTCATGATTTAGGTCAAAATTTCTCTAGGGTTTTTAATATTAGATTTCAAGATAAAAATAAAAAATTAAAATACGCTTGGCAAACTTCTTGGGGTTTCAGTAGCCGGTCTTTAGGTGCTATTTTAGCTGTTCATGGAGACGATGATGGTTTAATTTTACCCCCAAAATTGTCTCCTTTTAAAATTGTTGTTATTCCTATTTATGATAAGAAAAATAATAACAGGCAAATAGACAATTATCTTAAAATTTTAAAAGATACTTTTAAAGAAGATATTTTAATAGACAAGTCTGAACAAAGTGTTGGTTATAAATTTAATAAATGGGAAATTAAAGGAGTACCCTTAAGAATTGAAATAGGTGTTAATGAGTTAAAATCTCAAGTTTTAACTTGTTTTAGAAGAGATATTAAAGAAAGATTTAAAATTAAACTAGATGATTTAAAATTTTCATTAGATTCAATTTTAAAAGATATAGAAAGAAATCTTTTTGACAGATCTAAAAAATTTGTAGAAAAAAATACTTGGGAGGTTGAAAGTTATAATAGTTTTAAAAAGATTATTTTTAACAAAAGAGGTTTCCTTAGGGCTTTTTGGTGTCAAAATAAAGAATGTGAATTGAAAATCAAAGAAGAGACTAAAGCTACAACTAGATGCTTGCCGCTTTTTTCTAAAGAAGAAAAAGGTCGTTGCATTTATTGTAATAAGCCATCTAAATTTAGATGGTTATTTGCTCAAAGTTATTAATAAATGTTAAAAATTAAAAAAGATCTATTTATTGGAATCGATCTTGGAACTTCATATACCAAAATTTATTTAAAAGAAGTTGGAATTATAAATGAATTGCCAACTGTTATTGCTTTAAATAAAAGAAACAAAACAACGGTAGCTATAGGAGAAGAAGCTAAAAGAATGATAGGAAGAAATCCATCTAATATAGAGGTTATAAGACCAGTTTTAAAGGGTGTTATAACTCATTTTGATGAAGCTTTATTATTTTTGGAAAATATTTTAGAAGTTTTAAAAAGAGAATATTGGCCTCTTTTTGGGATTAAACTGATTATTGGCGTTCCTCTGGATATAACTGAAGTTCAGAAGAAAGGTGTTATTGATGTTGGATTAGCTTCTGGAGCCAGAGAAGTTTATTTAATAGAAGAGCCAATGGCGGCCGCTATTGGAGCAAATTTAGATATTGAACAGGCTAAAGGAGTTTTAATCGTTGATATTGGAGGTGGAACTACAGATATAGCTTTGATTTCTTTGGGAGGAATAGTTTTGGGTAAAAGTATTAGAATAGGGGGAGATACTTTTAATGAAAGAATTATTGATTATCTAAGATTAAAGTATGGAATAATTATTGGAGAAGGGCAAGCTAATGAAGCTAAAATTCAAATAAGCACTATTTTAAACAAATCAGGAAGTTTTTTGATAAAAGGAAGAGATATTTTAACTGGTTTGCCAAAAGAAATTAACTTTACCAGCCAAGATTTAAGAGAAAGCATTCTTGATAATTTAATTGAAATAGCTATGGTTGTTAAAGATATTATTAATTTGTCACCACCTGATTTATTAGGAGATATTACTTCTTCTGGAATTTATCTTTCAGGGGGAGGTTCTTTAATCTTAGGTATAGATGATTTTTTGAATAAAGAAACAAAAATGAAATTAAATTTGGTTGAAGAGCCAAGATATGCTGTTATAAGAGGAATAGGTAAGATAATTGAAGATTTTAATAACTTTAAAAAGTTAATTATCAATGTTTAAAAATAAATTTAAAAATATAAGTTTTCTTTTTTTGATAGGCTGTTTATTATTTTTTTTGAGTTTTAAAGTTTTTGCTCAGGAAGAAGGAGTTTTTAATATTTCTTTAAAATGGCAAAAAAATATTAGGAATTTTTGGTATAAGATATTTGGCCTTAAGGAGGAAAATTTTTATAAAGAAAAATATTATCAACTTTTAGAAGAATTAGCTAAGTTAAAGTTATCTTTAAGCGAATTTAAAGATACCGATCTTATTTCAGTTAAAAAGAGTTATTTTTCAAATAGACTAGTTGAGACAAATGTTTTAAAAATAGACTCAGTTGGTAAAATTTTTGTTGAACCTAAAAAAGATATTTTAGAAGGAACAATAGTCTTAGATGATAGTTTAACATTAGTGGGTAAAGTTTCTAAAGTTGCTAAAAATTATTTAATTATTGATTCTTTAGAAACTCCAGGAATTGAATTTAATGTTGCTAATTTTCAAGGAGAACTTTTAGGTTTAGCCAAAACAATTTCTAATGGATTTTTAGAAGTAAATTTTGTTGATCCAAATTTTAAGCTTAAAGTAAATGATCTTGTTTTAACTCATGGAGGAGATATTTTCCCTCCGGGATTTATAGTTGGAAATATTTCTAAAATCAATAAAAATCAGTTTAATAAACAGATTATTGTAAAATTAGCCTTTAATTTAGATAATAAGGGCAAGCTTTATCTTTTAAAATGATTTGGTTTTTAGGGATTTTGATTTTTCAACCCATTTTTACTAATTTTTTTATTTTTTTGCTACCCTCTTTTTATTATTTTTTTTCTAATAATATAAAAAAATTTTTCTTTAGTTTAATTATTTTTTCAATTTTAACAGATTTTATTTTCATAAAACACTTTGGTTTTTTTCTCTTAATTTCTTCAGCTTCTTTTTTAGTACTTGCTTTTTTTGAAAAATTTTTATCTTATCATTACTTTTATAATAAAATTATCTTTATTTTAATTTTTAATTTTATCTTTTTAAGTTTATACTTCTATTTTGGAGAAAATAAGCTTTTTTATCTTCCTTTAATAACTAAATTTTTTGTTATTAATTTTCTTTTTCAAACTTTATATTTAGGATTTAGAAATCTAAGATGATATGATAGACGAGGAAATAATTTTTCAAAAAATAGGTAAAAAAAACAAAATAGGCAACTTTTCTTTTAAGATGTTTTTTAACTTAATTTTTTGGAGCATTTTTTTAATTTGTTTAATTTATTTTAGCTATCTTCAAATATTTTTAAAAGATAGTTTATCAGAAACAGAGAAAAAAATGAAATATGTTAGCTATTTTGTTTTTCCTCCTCGCGGAGATATTTTAGATAGAAAGAAAAAGTTGATAGCTACTTCTGAACAAAACTTTGATGTTTATATAGATTTGGAAAAAATTAACCCCAAATTTTTCAATTCTTTAAAAATTAAACTAGACGGTGATTTTTTTTATAGGGGAAATCAATTGATTATTAGAAATTTAAAAAAAGAAAAAGCTTTAACTTTAATGACCCAGAAGATAGAAGGTTTGGAAATTGTGCCTTCTTTTAAAAGAAAATATTTATTAAATGAAGAGATTGGCAATTTAATAGGTTATTTGGGATTTCCTAGTATCGAAGATAAGGAATTTTATCCAGAAGAGTTTATTGGCAAATCTGGTTTGGAGTTGAAATATCAGTTTTATTTGAGAGGTCAACCAGGTGAAGTAATTTATAAAATAGAAAAAAACGGTGTTTTAAAAATTAAAGAGACAGAATTTAAAAGCGGAAATACTATTGTTTTAACCATTGATGCTGACTTTCAAAAACAAGCTTATAAGATAATGGATGAGTATTTTAAATCCAATAATTACAAAAAAGGAGCTTTAATTGCTTTAAATCCAAATACAGGAGAAGTATTTTCTTTAATATCTTATCCTTCTTATGATCCTAATTGGGTTTTAGAAGATAAGAAAAAATTTTTAGAATCTTTAAAAAATAAGAATAATCCTTTTTTTAATAAAGCTATTAGTGGTCTTTATTCTCCCGGCTCTACTATAAAACCTATTGTAGCTGCAGCTGCTTTAGAAGAAAATATTATCAATGAACAAACTAAAATTTATTCTGCTGGAGAACTTAAGATCCCTAATCCTTATTTTCCTGGTTTATACTCAATTTTTAAAGATAACAAATTTCATGGTTGGACAGATGTCAAGAAAGCTATTTCTGATTCTGTTAATATATTTTTTTATGTAGTAGCAGGAGGTTATCCTTATCCAAACGAGAAAATTCCTATTCGACAAGGAGTTGGTATTAATAAGCTAATTGATTATTGGAAGAAATTTAATTTAGGTGAAAAATCCGGAATAGATTTACCGGGAGAAAAAGCCGGTTTTTTACCTTCATTAGAGTCAAAGAAAAGGAACTTAAGAGATCCTATTTGGCGTTTAGGTGATACTTATAATGTTTCTATAGGACAAGGAGATCTAATGACAACTCCTTTGCAAATTGCTTTATGGACGGCTGCTTTTTCAAATAATAAAATATATAAGCCCTTTTTAGTTAGTAAAGTGATATCTCCAGAAGGGAAATTAATTTATCAAGCTCAACCTAAGATCTTGAGAGAAAATATTATTAAGCCTAATAATTTAAAGATAATTCAAGAAGGAATGAGAATGACTGTAACCAAAGGAACGGCTAAGATGTTAAATAATTTACCGGTCGAAGTGGCTGGAAAAAGTGGTACGCCTGAAATTTACGGCAAGAAAAAATTAAATGCAATTTTTACGGGTTATTTTCCTTATTCTAAACCAGAGATAGTTATGACCCTTTTAATTGAAGAAGTTCCAATTGGTTCAGTTGCAACTTTGCCGTTGTATTATGATTTGGTTAAACTTTATTTAGATTTGAAATCAAATTTTAATAAAAACTAAGATTTATTTGTTTTTTTGAAATTTAAAATTTTCGAGGTAAAATTTTAAAAAGTTAAGGTAAATTTTATTTTCTTAGGATAAATTATTTTTTATAATCTAATATAAGGAAGGGTGCCGGAGTGGACTAACGGGACGGCCTGGAGAGCCGTGCTCTTGCAAAAAGAGCTCGTGGGTTCGAATCCCACCCCTTCCGCCACTTTACAATTAAGGAATTTTTGCTTGCTGGTTTTAGGTGGCGAGTGGGTATGAGTCCACTGAAGACGGACACATAAGTCAGAAATCAGTGTCGGGATTTTGTTGAAAATAAGTTCGGATTTTGTTCAAAAGATACCGCTATTATTTAAAAAAGGCGAGAATTAATTTTCTTTTTTTAAAAAAAAATGTTTAATGATTCTAAAATATCTATGAGATTGATTTTTTATTTTTTCAATACAGAAAAAATTTTCTGTGAAAATTAAAATTTATAAAAATATATTTTTTTAAATTAAGATCTTTTATAATAAAATTTTTAATATTATGCCCGAAGTTATCAGTAAATATCCAGAAGATTACTTTAAAGGTTTTAAAAGAATCAGGGGCAAGGTGTGGTTTGGAATTTAAACAAAAAATTTTAACTAAATGCCCAGCCGAACGATTTTGCTCTTTGCCAACCGGTGAAATTTGTGTTTACGGCATTGGTGAAATTTCTAAAATGACCCAAATATCTTGGCAAGATATAATAAGATTTATTTTTAAAGATTCATCACCAGATGTAAAAATAAAATATATTAGACAAATACCATCAATAGGAATAACAAAAGGAGCTTTATTTTTAGATTGGTTTTCAGTGGTTTTTGCTTTTTTTATTGGTATTGTGTTTGGTATAATAATTACTAAAAAACCCTTAAGCAAAAATAAGTCTTAAAATTTAAATTTCTAAAATTTTACTTTAAATATACAAATATGAGCCACTTATTTAAAATTACAAAAGATCAAAATTTAAAAATAAAAATTTTAAAATCATCTTTCTTGAGAAGAATTTTAATTGGAATTGTTCTAATAGGAGGTATCTTTTTTAGTGATGCTCAAGCTTCTGAAGTTTATAAAACCAATATAGTTCACGAAAGCCTTTCAAGACTTTTAAATTTTAATCAGATACTCAAAACAGGAGAATTATTTGTTAGGTTAAAAGCTGAAATTTATTCATCTGAAAATTATAAAGATAAAGAAAATTATAAATATAAAATTTAGGTTTAACTTTTAAGAATTTGTCTTCGGAAATTGATGTTAAAAAAGACAAGAGGACAAATATTTTAATAAACAATCAAAATTTATATGATATAAGAAATCAAAACAGTTCTAAAGTTTACTCAAAAATAACTTTAATTTCTAATTATTTTCAAGATTCTCAGTCTTTTGTTATTGAAGCCGTTAGTTTGGGTAAAGACTTTTATTTTAAAATTTTTTCTTTTCCTATAGAAGATTTATCTTTTTATTTATTTTTTCTTGGCATAAAACAAGAAGACATTTTAAATAAATGGATTAAAGTAGATCAAGAATTCATTAAAGATCTTTCTTTACAAACTTCAACAGCTGAAAATTTAATTGGATTAGGAAACCTTCAATTTTTAAAAGATGATTCTAAAACATCTTTTCAAATTTCATAAAAACAAAGATCTGAAATTTTTCAGGTTCTTAGGCAATCTAAAATTTTAAGAGCTTTAAGAAAACTACCTAATAAAAAAATTGAAAACCAAGAGGTTTATCATTACAAAGTTGTTTTCGATAAAGGTGAGGTTTTTAAACTTATGGTTAAGATAACAGAGATTTTAGAAAATAAAAAATTAACTAAAAAAGAAAGTGATGAATTAAAGTCTGGGATTGATCAATTTTTTAAGCTTATTGGTAATTTACCAGCTGATCTTTTGATATTTAAACAAACTTTGCTTCCTTATAGGTACTCTTTTAATTATTTTTTAAGAGATCCTGATAAATTATCTTTATATGGAAAAGGAAATTTAACTTTAGAATTTAAAAATTTTAATAAAGATGTTAAAATTCAAGCACCTTCTGATTTTATATATTTAAAAGATTTATTTAAAAATTACTTTACAGATTTTGAGTTTTCTACTAATACTCCAGCTTCTTCTTTTTAGAATTAATTTTTTAATAAATTTTGAAATTTTTAAATATTTAAATATCAAGCTTAAAGATAATTTTTATAATCTTGACAGGTATGATATAATAATAATTAATTTTATTTAGATTATCACTCTTTAGATTAAAATGATAAATTAAGGTCGCAAATTAAATTATTTTAAATTGTGCTAAAAATGAACCTCAAACCATTTAACGATTATATATTAATTGAACCCTTAAAAGAAGATGAAATCACCAAAGGAGGCATTGTTATTCCAGAAACAGCCAGGGAAGAAAGGGCAATAAAAGGAAAAGTTATCTCAGTTGGTCCAGGCAAGTTAAACGATAAAGGAGAAAGAATGCCATTAAATGTAAAAGAGGGTCAAGTTGTTATTTTTAAAAAATATGCCCCAGATGAAGTTAAGATAGATGATAAAGAATATTATTTTGTAAGAGAAGACGATATTTTGGCTATAGTTGAGTCGTAATTAATATTTTTTTTAAAAAAATGGCTAAACAAATAATTTTTGATGAAAAAGCAAGAAAAAAGCTTTTAAAAGGAATTAATAAATTAGCTAATGCAGTTGTGGTTACTTTAGGGCCTAAAGGCAGAGCTGTAGTTTTAGATAAAGGATATGGCTCTCCAACTATTACAAGAGATGGAGTTACTATTGCCAAAGAAATAGAGCTTGAAGATAAGATAGAAAACTTAGGTGCTCAACTTGTTAAGGAAGTAGCAGAGAAAACAAATGATATAGCGGGAGATGGAACTACTACAGCCACTTTGTTGGCAAAAGTTTTAATAAACGAAGGTTTAAAAAATGTTTCAGCTGGTGTTGATCCTTTGGGTATGCAAAGGGGAATGGAAAAGGCTGTTAATTTAGTCATTGAAGAGTTAAAAAGAATTTCAAAACCAATTAAAGGTAAAGAAGACACAGCTCACGTAGCAACTATTTCTTCAAGAGACGAGGCTATTGGAAATTTAATTGCTGAAGTTATAGAAAAAGTTACTAAAGATGGTGTAGTAACGGTTGAAGAATCCCAAACAATTGGTCTTTCTTATGAAGTTGTTGAAGGTTTACAATTTGACAGAGGTTATATTAGTCCTTATATGATTACTAATCCAGAAAAAATGGAAGCTGTTTTAGAAAATCCTTTGATTTTAATAACTGACAAAAAAATAAGCTCTATTCATGAATTAGTCCCTCTGCTTGAAAAAATAGTTCAAAGTGGTAGAAAACAAATCTTAATTATTTGCGAGGAATTGGAAGGTGAAGCTTTAGCTACTTTAGTGGTTAATAAATTAAAAGGCATTTTGGTGGCAGTAGCTGTAAAAGCTCCTGGATTTGGAGACAGAAGAAAAGAAATGCTTCAGGATATTGCTATTGTAACAGGAGGTCAGGTTATTTCAGAAGAACTAGGTCTTAAATTGGAGCATACTGATTTGCATCAACTGGGTGAAGCTCATAAAGTTATAATTAATAAAGATACAACCACTTTGGTTGGAGGAAAAGGAGATAAAAAAGAAATTGAAAAAAGAATTCAACAAATAAGAGTTCAAATAGAAAAAACAACATCGGAATATGATAAAGAGAAGCTTCAAGAAAGATTGGCCAAGTTAGCAGGGGGAGTGGCAGTCATTAAAGTTGGAGCTGCAACTGAAGTTGAACAAAAAGAAAAACAACATAGGATTGAAGATGCTATTTCTGCTACTAAGGCTGCTTTGGAAGAAGGCATAGTTCCTGGAGGTGGAGTGGCTTTACTAAGGGCTTTGCCTAAAGCAGAAGAATTAGTCAATCAATTAGCAAAAGAAAATATAGCTGAATATGTAGGAGCAAAGATAGTTATTCAAGCTATAGAATCTCCTATAAGACAGATAGCTTTTAATGCGGGTGTTGATCCATCTATTGTTGTTGAAAGAGTGAAAAATGAAAAAGAAGGTTTTGGTTTTAATGCTTCTAATCTTAAATATGAAGATTTATATAATGCGGGAATTATTGATCCAACTAAAGTAACTAGAGTTGCTCTTGAAAATGCCAATTCTATTGCTAGTTTGCTTCTTATAACCCAAGCTGTAGTTTCTGATATTCCAGAAAAGAAAAAAGAAACACCTTCTCCTGAAGATTTACCAGAAGAAGATTATTAAGACCATGAAGTTATGAGGGAATTTTTTATTGAAGGCGCCAATTAAAGGCGCCTTCAATATTTTTATAAGATCTTATTTTTTATATTTAATATTTTTTTAAAATTTTATAATTTTTTATGTTATAATTTTTAAACTATGCCAAGAGTTAAAAGAGGAAAAAATAAAAATAAAAAAAGAAAAAAGATATTATCATTGGTAAAGGGGTTTAGAGCTCCTTATAGCAAAAAGAAAAAATTCGCCAAAGAAGCTATTCTTCATGCTTATAAATATGCTTATCAAGATAGAAAAAAGAAAAAAAGAGTTTTTAGGCGTCTTTGGCAAATAAGAATTAATGCTGCTTTAAGAGAAAGAGGTCTAAAATATAGTACTTTTATACACGATTTAAAAAATAAGAATTTTGAATTAAATAGAAAAGTTTTAAGTGAGATAGCAAAAGATTATCCTTTGGTTTTTGATAAAATTGTGGAAGCGGTTAAAAGTAAATAAAAGTTGATTGATGTTGGCTGGTTCTCATTTTTTAATTGGATCTTCGCTAGCAGTTTTGTTTTCCAAGAATTATTTTATTGCTTTCTTATTAGGTTTTGTTTCTCATCATTTAATAGATAAGCTTCCTCATTTAGATTTAAATATTTTTAAAAAAGATAATGTTTTATTTAAGGATAAAAATTTAAAAGCCTGGTTATTGGTCATATTTGAGTTTTTTTCTTTTTTAATATTGACTTTTTATTTACTTGAAAAATTTAGTTTAGAAGTTCAAAAAATTGCTTTTTGGGGAGGAATAGGGGGGATTTTCCCAGATGTCTTTATTTTAGTTTTTAAGAGATTTGCTTTTACTAGAAAAATTTTTTCTTTCTATTTTAATTTCCACAAAAATTTTCATTTTAAATTAAAAGATAAAAATTTTATCTTACCATTTTTAGTTCAATCGACTTTTGTTATTTTAAGTTTTCTAATTTTAGCTAATTATAAAGGTTATTAGGCATAAGATTTAGGTCAGTTCCTATTTCATAAATAGCATTGTTATCCCCTTCATCGTTTGAAACTTTATCTTCTTTCCCATTTTGTTTAAAATCTTCATATTCTAAATTAGCATTTATCTCAAAGGTACTGCTTGATCTTTTAAAAACATAAGAGTAAAAAAATTTTTTATTGTAAGAATTTATAGGATCAACTGGTAAAGAATTAATTGGAGCAAATACTAAAGAGGAAAAATTAATAGGTATCCATCCTTGGCCGTTGATTTTAAAATATTCAGTTGAACTGACTTGAGAAAAATAATAGGTTTTTGATCGCCAAACTAAAGAATTTGATCTTATATCTTCTAAATCAAAGGGAACTGAAATAAAAATTCTTGAATTGGATTCATCTACTCCTTGATTTGTTGGTCCAAGACTAACAGAAGAAGTTGATTTTGAATAAATAGAAATAGCAATTTCTAAAGCTCTTAAATCTGAAATTCTTTTTATGTCTCTTGATTTTTTTAAATAACTAGAAACTCTAAAACTTTGAGAAAAAATACCTACTAAAACCAACATTAAAAAAATAACAATTAATATTTCTGATAAAGTAAAACCTTTAGTTGGGCAACATAAATTATTTTTAGGTTTTATCATTTAAGTTGTTATTTTTTATTTTAAATTTATTGAAATTTAGGTTTTGTTTGTTTGAATTGTAATTTTTATCCTTTTTAAGTTTCCTTCTTATAAAAAATTCTGCATCTTTAAGATTATTTTTGTCATCTTGATAAGTTAAAAGATAGAAAGCTTGCTTGAAAGGCAGCCAAACATATCCTTTGTGCTCTTCAGACAAAATTACTTTTTGATTTTTAGATTTAGCTAAGTAGAAAATAACTTCTTTGATAACGATTTCTCCTTTGTGCTTAAAAGAATAAGTTGTTATTCTTTGAAAACCAGGAATAATTTTAATATCAAGGCTAGTTTCTTCTTTAACTTCTCTTAAAGTTGTTTTTACTGGATCTTCATTTATTTCAATATGGCCTTTAGCAAAACTCCAATGTCCTCCTAAGTAATTTAAAATCAAATATTCTCTTTTACCTCTAGACTCAAAAAAAATTATTGCTCCGGCTGATTTTTCTTTTTTCATAGTTTTTATTTTAATCAATTTTTACTTTGATATAATTATAACAATGAAAGTTCATTTTTTAGGAGGAGTTGAAGAAGTTACAGGTTCAAATTTTTTATTAGAAAGTCAAAATAGCAAAATTTTGATAGATTGTGGTCTGATTCAAAAACAAGAAGTTTGTTCTTTAGAAAATTTTTTGCCATTTGATTATGATCCCTCTGAAATAGATGCAGTTTTGATAACCCATGCGCACTTGGATCACATAGGAAGATTGCCTAAACTTTTAAAAGAAGGTTTTAAAGGATATATTTATAGTCTGATGCCTACCAGAGATTTGGCTAAAGAAATTTTACTTGATTGCCAAAAAATTATTCAAGAAAACTGTTTTCAATTTAAAAAAGACATTTTATATGATAAGCAAGATGTTGAAAAAGTTATTTCTAGATGGCAGACTGTTTCTTACTATGAACCATTTAAAATTAAAGATTTTGAGATTACTTTTTTTAACGCTGGCCATATTTTAGGTTCAGCCTTTATTAAAATAAATAATCTTGTTTTTTCTGGAGATTTGGGCAATCAAACAAAAAGCCTAACTTATAAATTAGATGATTTACCAGAAACCGATTATTTGATTTTAGAGTCAACTTATGGAGATCGACTCCATGAGGATTTAGAAAAAAGAAGGTTAATTTTAGAAAAGATCCTTGAAAAAACTATTTATGAAAAAAGAGTTTTAATTATTCCTTCTTTTGCAGTTGAAAGAACTCAAGAAATTATTTTTGATATTCAAAGCTTAATTAAAGAGAAAAAAATTCCAGAAGTTAAAATTTTTTTAGATAGTCCTTTGGCTTTAAGAATCTCAAAAATTTATGAAAAATATTCTGAATATCTTAATCCAAGTTCAGCCAAAGAAATTTTAGCTTCCGGGATTTTTGATGAAGATTTTTTAAAGATTATAAAGGATTTTAAAGACGAAAAAGAAATGTTTTCTTATCCTGAGCCTAAAATTATTTTAGCTGGTTCAGGAATGATCACTGGCGGAAGAATTTTAAATATATTAGAAAAATATGTTGATTTGCCAAAGACTAGTATTTTATTTGTTGGCTATCAAGCTAAAGGTTCTTTAGGAAGAAAAATTTTAGAAGGAGAAAAAAATATTGAAATAAATGGAAATAGTTATGATGTAAAAGCAGAAATTTTAACTCTTTTTTCTTATTCTGCTCATCCTGATCAATTAGGAATCTTAAATTGGGTTAAGCCCCGAAGATTTGAAATTAAAAAAATTATGTTAATTCATGGGGATGTAGAATCGAAAGAAGTCTTAAAAACTAAAATAATGGACGAATTAGCGATCGAAGCCATTATACCAAAATATAAGGATTCTTTTGAATTTTAACAGCTGTGGATAACTTTTAAAAATTTTTATTATAAAATATAATTAAGATTAATTAATTAAATTTAAAGATTCTTAAAAGAGGTCGTCTTTAAAAAAAATATTTTAAAATTAAAAAATGAATTCTAAAAATAAAATAAAAGGTTTTACCTTAATCGAAATGGCCATAGTTTTAGTTATTATTGGAACTTTGGCTGCTATTGTTTTAAGAAATATAGGTGGTCAAAGTATAACTGCAAGAGATACAAGAAGAGTAAGTGATTTAGCAACTGTAGCTAATGCTTTATCTGTTTATATGTCAAGATTTGGATCTTATCCTACTTCAAGCAACTATACCGGTTTAATGAATGAATTAATAAGAGTAGGTATATTAGCAAGACCAATAAATGATACTGGAGTTGGTAAAAGTTATGGATATGCTTATTGTACTAGTTCAGGAGGTGGTGCTGGTTCTCGTTATATTTTAGCAGCATATTTAGAAACCCCATCTTCTGCAGCCCCAAATTTATATGCCTCAGCCTTAAATAATGTGCCAGGTGACTGGCAGTGTAATATGGATGGTACTGGGCATAATTTAGGTGGGCTTATCTGGAACTCTACTAGTCAATGTGCTACGCAAGAGCGTCTTTTATGTGTAGGTAATTAGTAAAAAATTAGTAAAAATAAAAATAAATTTAATCAAAATTAATCTTAAGAATATGATTCAAAAAATTAAAAATTTCAAATTTTTAATAGCTGGTTTTGTGTTTGTATTTTTTGGATTTTTGATTTTTGAATTTCCGAGATTATCTCAATTAGCCAATATTAGCCAAAATAAAGACGAAAGCGAAGAAATTAATAATAATTTAAGTCTATCGCAAGCTTTATTTGGCTGTAAAGAAGCTTTTGCTCAAGCTGGAGGAGGCTTGGTTTGTCATCCAACTTATGCTATTGCTTCAAGTTCAGGTGAAACAATTAATCCATTTTGGGCAAGCGATGGAGTAGGAAATCAAATAAGAGCAGCAAATTTAACATGGAGGGTTATTACCAACACTGAGGTTTTTAATGCTAATCCTCTAACTTTTACAGGACCAACTTTTAGTCCAAAATTTATGATTTATTCTCCTTCAGGAAGGCGAACGGCTTCTACAACTGTTCAAGTTGAAGTAACTTATGGTAGTTTAACTTCAAGGTGTTGTGTAGCTATACCTGATGGTATAAGATATAGATGGGGCTCTCCTCCTCTGTGTAAGTGTTATAAATCCAATTCATTATCAACTGGTTGGAGAGAGACAAATCCCCAAGAATGTGAATTAAACTTAAGTTCTCGTCCAAGTGAATGTGGTACTAGATAATATATGAAAATTTTTAAAAAAAGTTTTATATATAGAATGAAACTTTTTTGTTTTTGTTATTTTATTTACTAATTAATCTCATTATTTTTTATAAAATCTCTGATAAAATTCTTATATGAAAGCCTTTACAATTGTCGAGCTAAGTCTTGTAGTTTTAATAATCTTAACATTAATCCCTATTGTTTTTTCTATTCCAAGTATCCCTTTTGATTTTTTTTATCCAAAAGAAGTTTTTAGGAAAATTTCAGATGCTTTAAGTATCTCAAGTAACATGTCTTTTTCTTTTTTAACAGATCCGACAAACCCTGATTTTAATATTTGCGCTTATGGAATTTATTTTGCAAATAGCTCAACTTTGGAGACTTTAGCCTTTTCTTCTTCAACTTATGATTGTGAAAAAATAAATACTACCACAAATGATTCTATTAATCAATTTATATCCACTAATTTAAACAATAAAAAGTTTTTACTTAAAAATCTATCTATCTCTGCCTTAGATACTGCTTATTTTTCATTAGGTGTTAATTTAAAATCAGGTTATAGTTTTAATCTTTCCACTTCAAGCAATTGTTCTTCAGATTTTTCTTCAGTTATTATTTTGTACTTTTTTAAAATAAAAGATTTATTGATTTTTAGAAATATAGCAGGCAGTTGGCAAGAGATAACTGATAATCAGTTTTATATTTGCTTAAAAACTCCTCAAAATGAAAATTTTAGATTAAAAATTAATAAATTAGGGCAGTTAATTCTTGAAAGATGAAAAATAATTCTTTTAGTATTCCTGAGGTTTTGTTAGTTTTTTTAATCATTAATATTACTTTAGTGGTTTTTTTAAGAATGGCATCTGATTATTTAAGAACTTTAATTTTTTCTAAAGAGCTTTTTATTTTAAACTCAGCTTTAAACGAAAAATATCAAACTGCTATTGCTTATAAAAATATAGCTTATGTTTTTAAAAATACAAGTTCTTTAGTTTTTAATACAGGTCTAAATTATTGTTTTAACTTTAATACTTCAAGCTATAAAATTGTTGTTTCTTCTTCAAATGTTTGCGAATATAAATTTTTAAATGGTGAAAATTCAGGTATAAATTATAAAATAAATTTTACAAAATATATCCAGTTAGATACAAATATTTCTCCTTTTGATATAATTCAAATTCTTGATATTAAGATAACTGCATCATCTTCAAAAAATAATTTGATTCAAGAAATGTTTTCTTCTTTAATTTCTGCTGTTCGGTATTAACTTTATTAACCTTGAAAAATATAAAAAATTAATATTCTTCTTTAAAAAATGTTATTAAAAATAAGAAAAATAATAAATAAAAAAGATAAAGGTTTTACTTTAGCTGAAATGTTAACTGTAATGGTCATATTTATGATAGCCATGACTTTGTTAACAACAATTTTTATGAATTTAGTTAGATCAACTTTAATTGCCAATGATTATTATCAAAGCTTGGAAAATGTTAAATTAGGAACTGATAAAGTTTTTGATATCTTAAAAAGCGGATGGTCTTTTAAAATTTCAAGTCCTGAAAATCTAGATTTTAAAGATGTTAATTGTGTTACCACAACTATTTCTTATGATTCAAATTTAAAGATTCTAAAAATAATTAGGGACTTTAGGGAATCAGAAGTTTTTGATCCTAATTTAGTTAAAGTTAACAATATAATATTTGCGACTGATACACCTAATACTTTTTCTGGAATCTATAGTCAAACATCTGTTAAGATAATATTTATTTTTTACGATTTAGAAATTCAGTCAAGGTCAGGATTAACTTCAACTTTAAAATTTCAGCAGGCGGTTGCTCCTTTAAATAGCATAGTTTCACACAATCAATGCAATTGATTAAAAATTTTTATCTTAACAATAAAGCTCAAGTTCTTATTCTTGTAGTAATAATAATTTTAGTTTCTTTAGGGTTGATATTTGTTCTTTTAATGCCTATAAGTTATCAGGTCATAAGAGTTTCAAATCTTTTAGATTCATTTCAAGCTAAGGCTTATTCTGAGTTGGCTTACCAAATTTTAATTGTATATATCGAGGCTAAAGATCTAGAAGATAATGATACAGCTATTGAAATTTTACAAAATAAGATTCTAGTAAACTTTAATAACTTAAATTTTTCTTCGTCTTCTTGTGGAGTAAATTGTACTGATTATACTGTTAATACAACTGGAAATTTTAACAATTGGCCTAAAAGCGGGATAGAAATTAAATGGAGATTGAATGGTCAAATTTCAAATCAATCATATATTGGAATTTTTAGAAATTCTAGATATATTTTTCTTCCTAGATAGCTTAACTTGATATTTTTTTACTAATAATTTAAAATTTAATCTATTAGGTGAATTTTTAATTAATTTTAAGCCCAGGTGGCGGAATTGGCAGACGCGCAAGACTCAAAATCTTGTGTCCTTTAAGGACGTGTGGGTTCGACTCCCACCCTGGGCATAAATAAATTTTAATTTAGAGATTTAGCCATAAATTTTCAACTTTCATTATTTTTTTAAATTTTTCAGCTTCTCGCTCACTGAATTCTTTTGGATGATTAGATTCAAAATTAGGATTATTTATAACTAAAATAGGAACAGGTCCCCAGAGATGTTTTCCACTTTTAGAATCTGTAAGATGATCGCAAGTAATAATAAAACTTGGGTTAGTTTGAAGTTTTTTTATTAAATCTCCAAACCATTTATCAAAAAATTCAATATATTCCTTTTTCTTAAAAAAGTTTTTATCGTGACTAGCTTCATCTGCTTCTTTAAGATGAAGATAGATTAAAATGTATTTTTTTTCATTTTCTAAAATTTTATTTTTATAAAATTTATATCTTGTCTTAAAATCTTTTATTTCAGGTACTGTTTCTTCTTTAAAGCCAGCTAATTTGCAAGTTCCTTTGAATGCTCCATTTTCAGCAATCACTAATCCGTTTTTAATTTTAAAGGTTTTAAAAAAATTATTTAGTTTTGGCAAAAAATTTCCAGCTTCTCTGGTTAAAAGGTAATTAGCTTTAGGTATTTTTAGTTTCTCCCTTTTTTTATTAATTGGGTGATTATTTAAAAATAAATGAGCTGATTTTAAGAATTCTTCAACTAACTCTGCTGTTTTTAAACTTAGAAAATCATTTTTTAAAGCTGAAACTTTAATTACTTTTTTATTTATTTGATATGGATCAGAATCTTTAATATGGGATGATAGATTTTTTTTGAAAATTAAAACTCCTCTATGACCATAAATTCTTTTAAAGTAAAAAGGTACTTTAAATTTTAGAAAGTTAATTTCTTTTGAAACTATATCTAGGCCATAAGTGTTTCTGCCAGCTCTTCTGTCTAAGACTTTTAGGTTTTTGTCAACTGTTGCAAAATCAACCCTTAAGGCTAAATGACCATTTTTAAATTTTACATTTGAACCAATTGCTTCAAGAGGCCCTCTTTTTACATTTTTTAAATTTTTGTATCCTAAAATCCCTAAATTAGCTAAAGGAGTAACGCTGCCTTCTCCTGTTTTAGGCCATTCTTTTTTAGAGAGTGGTAGAATTTGGCTTAAAAAACTCTTATTTAAAAGTTTAGATATATTAGGAGTTTTAGCGTTTTTTAAAGGAGTGTTAAAACCTTTGTCTGCTAAGCCGTCTATTAAAAAGAAAATTGTTCTTGCCATTATTTATAATTTTATGATATAATATTTAGAAGTTTAAACATTTTTAGTTATCTTAATTTTAATTATTTTTTCAAAAAATTAGAAGGTATTTTTTATTTTAACATGAAAGTTTCTTCTTCTGTAAAAAAAAGATGTAAGAAATGTAAAGTTGTTCGTCGGGGTAAATATCTTTATGTAATTTGTGAAAATCCAAAACACAAACAAAGACAAGGCTAATGGTTAGAATAAGAGGAGTTGAGTTAGAAAACAATAAAAAAATTTCAATTGCTTTAGCTAAGATATTTGGTATTGGTTTTTCTTTAGCTAAAAAAATTTGTCAAGAGACTCAAGTTGATTTAGACAAAAAGGTCAAAGATTTATCGCTTGAGGAAATAAATAAAATAGATAAATTTATTGAAGCAAATTATAAAGTTGAAGGTGATTTAAGAAGAGAAATAAAAGATAATATTAAAAGATTAATAGACATTCAATCTTATAGGGGAATTAGGCATCAGAAAGGTTTACCAGTTAGAGGTCAAAGAACAAGATCTAATGCAAGAACTAGAAAAGGTCCAAGAAAAACAGTAGCTACCGGCGCAAGAAGAAAGGCTGGTGGTGGTAAAAGATAAATGGGACAGACAAGAATTAAACTTATACAAGAAGCAACAAAAAAAGAAGAAAAAGAAGAAGAAGTTTCAGAAAAAAAGGAAATTAAAAAATCTAAAAAAAAGAAAATTACTAGTTTGCCTAAGGCAAGAATTTATATTAATGCAGGATTTAATAATACCATTGTTTCTTTAACTGATGATAAGGGAAATGTGATTTTGTGGTCTTCTGCTGGTCAAGCTGGACTTAAAAATACTAAAAAAGGAACACCCTTTGCCGGAACTAAAGCCATGGAAAATCTACTTGAAAAAATGAAAAATTTAGAAATTGGGGAGATTAAAGTTTATACCAAAGGTGTTGGTCCGGGAAGGGAATCTGCTTTAAGAGTTTTATTTAGCAAAAATTATAATATTAATTTTATTCAAGATATAACACCTATACCTTTTGGAGGTCCAACGAAACCAAAACCAAGAAGAGTATGAAAATAGGCCCAAAAGAAAAATTATGTAGAAGGTTTGGTCAAAAGATGTTATGGAATGATAGATGTGCTTCTGGTAAATGTGGATTATCAAGGAGAAAATATCCTCCTGGAGTTCATGGACGCAAATCAAGATCTTTATCAGCTTATGCTCGTCAACTTTTGGAAAAGCAGAGATTGAAGTTAAGTTATTTGATCAATGAAACCAAAATGAAAAATTATGTTGCTTTAGCTAAAAAATCTAAAAAATCCGCTCCTTTAGCTTTGATTGAAATTTTAGAAAGAAGATTAGATAATATTATTTGGAGATTGGGGATTTCAAGCTCTAAACTAGAAGCCAGGCAGTTGGTAAGTCACGGTCATTTTTTGGTAAATGGAAAAAGAATTAAATCTCCTTCTTATTTAGTTGAAGTTGGAGATATTATAGAAATTAGGCCACAAAGCAGAAATATTAAAAATTTTAGAGATTTATCAAGAAGACTTAATTTTTATAAACCACCTAGTTGGATAGAGATAGATAAACAAAATTTTTCGGCTAAAGTTATTAGACTCCCTCAGGCTAAGGAAATTGAACATAATTTTAATTTAAGTTTAGTTATTGATTATTATAGTCGTCAGTAAATTAGAATTTAATTTTTTTATAATGATAAATGATTTAATTTTACCTGAAAAGCCAAAGATTATTTTCTCAGAGGGAAATAAAGCTATTTTTGATATTCAACCACTTTATCCAGGCTACGGTGCTACCTTAGGAAATGCTTTAAGAAGAGTTTTGTTGTCTTCACTTGAAGGTGCAGCTATTGTTTCTGTAAAAATTGAAAATGTTTTTCATGAATTTTCAACAATTCCTGGAGTTTTAGAGGATGTTTTAGATATCGCTTTTAATTTAAAAAAAGTAAGAATAAAACTTGATACAGAATCTCCTGTTGAGCTTTATCTTGAAGCTAAAGGTAAAAAAGAAGTTAAAGCAGGAGATATAAAGGAAATAGCAGGGGTAAAAATTGTTAATCCAGATTTATTAATTGCAACTTTAACTTCAAAAGAAGCCGAACTTAAAATGAGATTGACGGTTGAAAAAGGTAGAGGTTATTCTCCAATTGAAGAAAGAACAAAAGAAAAAGTAGTTGCCGGTGAAATAGTTTTAGATGCAATTTTTTCTCCAGTTATTAACGCTGTTTATGAAATTGAAAACATAAGGTATAAGGATAAAACTGACTATAATTTATTGCGTTTAACGATTGAAACTGATGGAACAATAACTCCAGAAGAATCTTTAAATCAAGCTATTTATATTTTAAAAGATCAATTAGATGCGATTTTAAGAAAATAAAAAATTTATAAAATGCAGGTTAAGTTTCATCGTAAAAGGGATCAAAGAAAGGCTTTGTTAAAGACTTTGATTCATAACCTTATAATGAATGAAAGAATTAAAACAACAGAAAAAAGAGCTAAAGTTGTTAAGTCAAAAGTTGAAAGATTAATTTCTAAGTCAAAGAAACAGGATTTATCAAGCTTAAGATATCTTTTACAGAGATTGCCTAAAAAATCAGCTTATAAGCTTTTTTATGAAATTAGCCCAAAATATGTTGAAAGAAAAGGAGGATATGTTAGATTAATAAAACTTCCTTTTTTAAGAAAAAAAGATAATGCTAAATTATCTTTAATTGAATTTATATAATGTTAGCTATTAGGTTTCAAAAAAGAGGTAAAAAAAATCAAAAAATATTCAGATTAGTTTTGCAGGAAAAGAGATCTAAGCTTTCAGGAAAAGTAATTAGAGTTTTGGGGTGGTGGAATCCATTTTTGAAAAATGGAGAATTTAAAGCTGATCTTATAAAGTTCTATCTTAAAAACGGAGCTGATATTTCTAAAACAGCTTTAAGCATTCTAAAAAAGAAAAAAATTATTCAGTAAACTTTAAATTTTTTTTAAAGATGAAAATTCCCAAATTAATCAAAGGTCCTAAGGGGTTAAACGTTCTTTTAATTGATAATCCTAATAGTCTTTTTACTTCTATGTTAATTTTGGTAGGTGTTGGCAGTGATTGGGAAAATAAAAAAAATAATGGAATTTTTCATTTTATAGAACATCTTTATTTTAAAGGAACTAAAAATTATCCTACTCCTAAAATTTTAATGGAAGCTATTGATAACTTGGGAGGAGTTTATAATGCTTTTACTAGTTTTGAATATACCGGTTACTATCTTAAAGTTTTACCTGAATATATATTTGAAGGTTTGGAGATTTTAACTGATATTATCTTAAGTCCATTATTTTTAGAAGAAGAGATAGAAAAAGAAAGAAAGGTGGTTATTGAAGAAATTAATCTTTATCAAGATAATCCGGTTCATTTAGTATTTGATATAGGTAATAGATTAACTTTTGGAGATCAACCAGCTGGTTGGTCAATTTTAGGGACTAAAGAAACTGTTTCTTCTTTAAAAAGAGGAGATATTTTAAAGACTGTTAAAAGTTACTATTCTTCTAAAAATACTTTGATAGTTATAAGTGGTAGAATTTATAATTCGAAGAAGATAATCAAATTTATTTTTGAAAAATTTAAAGAATATAATTCTGTTTCTCCTAAAGAAAAACCAAAATTTAAAAAACCTAAAAATGAATATAAGTTTAAAGTTTTAAATAAAGATGTTGAACAAGCTCATATTTTTTTAGGTTTTCCATTGGATGGTTTAAAACAAATTAAAGATAAAAAATTTATTTATAGTCTTTTATCAGCTGTTTTAGGAGAAAAATCAAGTTCAAGACTTTGGTTAAAGGTAAGAGAAGAAATGGGAGCTGCTTATTATATTAGGAGTAATTTTTTAGATTATTCTGATAGAAGTTTATTTTTTATTCAAGCAGGAGTAGCTATTGAAAGATTAACAGAGGTTTTAAATGAAATTGTTAAAGAGCTTGTTGTTTTGAAAAAAGAAGGAGTTAATAAAAAAGAAATTGAAATAAGTAAGGCTGTTTTAAAAAGCAACTTGTTTTTGGATTTAGAAGAAAGTCTCGGAATTGCAATTTTTTATGCAAGGCAATATTTAAGTGAGAAAAAACTCTTAACTCCTAAGGAAATTGAAAAAAAAATTAATTCTTTAGAATCTAAAAGTTTAGAAAAAGAACTTAAAAGTTTATTTCTCTATCCTCATCTTAAATTTGCCGTTATTTTGCCCCAAAAAAACAATTTTGATTTTTCTAAAATTTTTAAACAGTTGGTAAAATAATTATTTATGATAGCAAGTTTTAAAAATCAAATTATTTTTTGGTTGATACCCTTTGTTGTTTTAAGCTTTTGGTATTTAAGAGAAATTATTTTTCCATTTTTGGCGGGAATAATTATTGGAACAGCTATTCAAACTTTAGGTTCTTATATTTCAAAAAGAATAAATTTAAATTTTTACTTTGTGGTTTTTTTGATTTTTTCTTTTTTAATTATTTTAAGCAGTTTAAGCTTTTATTTTGTTTTAAAAGTTTTTTTAGATCAAGTTCCTGGTTTTATTGATAATTTAGAGAAATTTTTTGAAACCAACAAGATATCATATAAAAATTTTAAGTTAGAATTTCAAATAAAGGAGTTAACTGATGTTATTAATAAATACTTCGCTAATGTAGTTAATTTTTTAGTAAGTTTTTTTGGTAGTCTACTTTCTGTAATCTTGGTTTTTATTATATCTATTTACGTGGCTTTTATGAGAAATTTTCCAGAGGCTTATGTTAAATTCTTCTCTTTTAAAAATGAAGATGAAATTATTAAGTTTATTAGAAAAATAAAACTGAAGATCGGTTTTTGGTTATTGGGTTTAATTTTTTTAGCTTTTTTTATAGGAATTTCAACTTATATTTTTACAGGATTAATTTTAAATCTTAAGTACGCAGCTACAATTTCATTAGCAGCTGGTTTGCTTGAGGTTTTACCAGTTATTGGTCCGATAATAAGTTTGATTTTAGCAACTGCCGCTGTTTTGATTGATAAACCAGAGGCTACTTTATTGGTTATAGGTTTTTTTATTCTTCTTCAACAATTAGAAAACCACCTTTTAGTGCCTTTTGTGATGAAAAAGGCTATTTCTGTTAACCCTTTGTTTGTTATTTTTAGTATTTTAGTAGGTGGTAAAATAGGTGGAATTTTAGGTATAATTACTATATTACCCATCGTAGGAATTATAGTCGAAGTTATAAATTATTTAAAAATGCGGGGTGGTGTAATGGGTAGCACGCTTCCCTCTGGAGGAAAAGATCCAGGTTCGAGTCCTGGCCCCGCAGATTAAAAAAATGACTTGTTATTTTTGCTCCCAAAACACAAAAGAAATAGATTTCAAGGATTATGATATTTTAAAAAAGTTTCTTTCAGCCTCTTATAAATTGAAACCCCGAAAAGAAACGAATTTATGTTCTAAACATCAAAGGAAACTTTCAAGAGCAGTTAAAATTGCAAGGCAAATGGCGCTTCTTCCATTTTTACCCCCTAAAGCTTGAAGATTATTTTTATTGACGAAAAAGAAGTTTTTTAAGTTGTTAAGTTAAAAATTATATTAGCTTTGATTATACATTTTTTAATGACTAAAAAAGAAGCAAAAAGCTCATCTAGATTAAGCCCAGAAGGAAACAAAAGTTTTAAATAATCAGAAAGAGAAAAATATAATAGATCCGAAATGATGGCTAAAATTAGAGAAATTATAACAGGTAAAAAAGTAACAGCTGGGGAGATTTTAATGAAAGAACAGAATAGATATAAAAAAGACAGACAAGTAGTGTTATCAGAAATATCAACAAGAAGTAATTTATCTGAGGTCCTTCGTGTTTTTTTATATATTCCAGAAAAATTTCGCGGTGATAAGGAAATTGTTTCAGAAGCTACAAGCAGAGATGTTTCTTTATTTAAATTTGCTTTTGAGTAACTGCGTGATGATCCAGTTTTTGTTTTCGAGTTACTTAAAATTAAACCAAAAGCAATTTTTTATGCTTCTGATAGGATTAAGAAAGAAGTGGGAGTAAAAAGAAAAAATCCTTGATTTTTTAAATTTTTGTTTTTTAAGTTATAATATAAGGAATTAATTAAAAATGACTGGAGAAAATTGACGGCTCCATTTTGCCCCACTAAAGTGGGGCAAAATTTTTATAGCTATGAGGATTTTAGTTTTAGGAAATGCTACTTTAGATATAATTTTAAGAATTAAGTCAGATATTTTTGAAGGAGATAAAATAGAGGTTGAAGAAACATTTTTTTCTTTAGGAGGCGGAGCTTTAAATGCTGCTACTACTTTTAAAAATTTTGGAATTAATTATCTTTCTTATTTTAGATTAGGAAACGATATAATTGCTAAAAATATCTTGGCTAAAATAAGAGAACAAAATTTAAAAAGTAAAATTTTTTTTCATAAAGGACATTCGCAATTTTCAGTAGTTGTTTTGGGGAGAAACAAAGAAAGAACTATTTTTGTTTGGAGAGGGATTTCTGATCATTTCTCCCTTAAAGAGCTATCTTCTTTAGAATTTAAAAAAGATGACTTTTTTTATCTTACAACTCTTAACACTTCACCTTTGGTCTTTTTAAAATTTTTAAAAAATATTAAAAGAAATAATTCTCTTATTTGCCTTAATCCAAGTTATCAATTTTTAAAATCTCCTAAAGCTTTATCGGCTCTTTCTTTAACAGACGTTTTAATTTTGAATTATAAGGAGGCTTGTGCTTTAATGAAAAAAAAATCTAAGGCTTGGAAATTAGGAAAAGAAATTAAAAATTTTCTTAAAATTAAAATTTTAGTTATAACTTTAGGGGATAAAGGTTCTTTAACGTTTTATGAAAATAAGGTTTTTGAAGCTGGAATTTTTAAGCCTAAAAATTTTATAGATACCACTGGTGCTGGAGATGCTTTTAGCAGTGCTTTTTTTTCTAATTTAGTTTTAAATAAAGGAGTTTTAAACGAAGAGATTGTAAAAAAATCTATTGTTTGGGGTTCAGCTAATGCCTCTTCTAACATAGAGAAACTTGGAGCCCAGATAGGTATTTTGAAGAAGAAAGATCTTTTAAAGTATGAAACTCAAATTCTTAAAATAAAGTCATGGTTAAGCTAAAAGAAATTTTATTTTCAAATAGCTCTTTTTCACTTTTAATTTTTAAGAACTTGTTTTTTCTTTATGCCTCTGAGATTTTAGCTAAAGGTTTAAAAATTTTGATTTTTTTATATCTTGTTAGATCGCTTGGTCCTTCTAAATTTGGGATTTTTGAATATTTGTTTGCTTTTGTGGGAATGTTTTTTTTGTTGGCTGATTTTGGTATGACTAATATTTTTATTAGAGAGTATCAGCAAAAAAATAATAAGTTAAATCAAGTGGTCAATTTCTTTTTGATTAAGGTTTCTTTAATTTTATTTTTTTCTTTGATTTCTTTGTTGGGTTATTTTTGGACAAAAAAGTTTGATGGTTTTTTAATTTATCTGATGATAGTTTTTTATTATTTTTTTTCAAATCTTGAATCTTTTTTTGAAGCCTTTTTTCTAGCTGTTCAAAGATCTGAAAAAAGATTTTTGTTTAATTTTATTTCAAGCTTATTGCTTTTTTTTGTAATTTTTTTAGGATTAAAATTTTATCAGAGTTTAAACTTTGTTGCTTTTTCTTATCTTTTAAGCAGTTTGGTTGGCCTAGTGGTTGCTTATTTGTTTTTTAAAAAAGAATCTAGTTTAGTTTTTAATTTAATTGATTTTACTTTAATTAAAGAATACTTTAAAAACGGCTTACCTTTGGCTTTTTTTGGAGTTTTGGGATATATTTTCTTTTCAACCGATAAAATAATTTTGACTTATTTAAAAGATACGACTGAAGTTGGTTACTATTCTTTGGCTACTAGAATTTTGTCAGCTTTTTTGTTTCTGATATATATTTTTAATTCAGCTTTTTACCCTTATTTAGCCAAAAAAGCGGTTGAACAAGATTCAAGAGAAAAATTCAGTAAATTTTTTAAATTTTTTATTCCAGTTTCAAGTCTTTTAGGTTTGTTTCTTTCTTTGATGATCTTTTTTTCTTCTTATTGGTTGGTTATGCTTTTTGGAGGTCAAAAATACTTAGCCTCTGTTTATGTTTTACAACTTTTCTGTTGGTTGCTGATTTTTATTTTTCCTACTGTTTTTTTAGATAATTTTTTAATTGTTAATAATAAACAATGGTTTGATTTTTTTATCACTCTAATTCCCGCAATTTTAAACATATTTTTAAATTTTATTTTTATACCTCAGTGGGGAATGTACGGAGCTGTTTTTTCAAGTTTGTTTTCTCAAGTTGTTAATTTTCTTTTAACTCTGATAATTAGTTTTTGGGTTTTAAAAAAAATGTAATATAATATATAAATTATGAAAGAAGAAATAATTGTTGAAGCAACCAATAAATCTTTAGGCAGACTTTCAAGTGAAATTGCTCATTATTTACAAGGTAAAAATAAGCCAGACTATGACCCAAGCAAAGATAAAAAAACTTTTGTTTTGGTTAAAAATTTAGATAAGGCAAGATTTACTGGTAAAAAGTTTGAGAAAGATTATTTCACAAAGCATACTGGCTATTTAGGTCATTTAAAAAAGATTTCTTTAAAAGAATTGTGGTTAAAGGATAAATTAAAAGTTTTAAAATTAATTGTTAAAAATATGCTTCCTAAAAATAAATTAAGAAAAAGTCGACTTTCAAGAATAAAAATTGTAAATGACTAAAACTCAAGAAGCTGAAGTCAAGCCTGAAGTTTTAAAAAAGGATAAGGAAGAAGAAAAAAATAAAGAAGATAAAGATTTTTTAATTTTATTGGATAGAAAAATTGGAACTGGTAAATATATAGAAAAAATAGGTAGAAGAAAAGAAGCAGTAGCAAGAGTTAGAATTTGGGATAACGAGGCAGAAAAAGATTTTTATATTTTGGTTAATGATTTAGATTATAAATCATATTTTAAAAATTTAGAATTTAGAAAAATCATAGAATCCCCCTTGAAAAAAACTAATCTTTCTAAAAAATTTAAGATCACAATTAAAGTTAAAGGAGGAGGATTAAGAGGTCAAGCAGAGGCGATAAGATTGGGTCTTTCAAGAGCTTTGGTTGCTTTTGATGAAGGTTTAAAACCAAGATTAAAAAAAGCAGGTTTTTTAACAAGAGATCCACGAGTAGTAGAAAGAAAGAAATATGGAAAAAGAAAAGCTCGAAAAGAAGAACAGTGGCAAAAAAGATAACTTATCTTGTTAATTTTTAATCTAAAATCTCAAATTAAACTAATTTAAAATTAAATGTTTAAAGCAGATAGCTTCTTAATTTTTTTAGTGGTGATTTTATCGGTTTTAGGAATTTTAACTTTTTTTAGCGCTTCTTATTATTATTCTTTAAAGAAAACAGACTTTCAAGATCCTTATTATTTTTTTAAAGAATTCTTAATAAAAGATATATTCTTAGGGATTATTTTTTTTATATTTGGTATTTTAGTTGGAGATTTTTTTTTGAAAAATAAGAAAATCGTCTTTTTTTTAGTATTAACAATTTACTTGTTTATTCTCTTGGGTTTTTTGCCTTTTTTTAAATTAGAAAATGCTTCAGCTGCTAGATGGGTTAATTTAGGTATAATTACCTTTCAACCCTCTGAAGTTATAAAACCTTTTTTAATTTTATTTTTTATTTTTATTTTAGAGTCTTTAAAAAAAGCTTCTTTAGGAAGTAGGATAATTACTTTTATTTTATTGTTTATTGTTTTTTTGTTGCCTATTTTTTTTCAACCTTCTTTTAGTAATGTATTAATAATTTTAATGTCTTTAACGATTGTTTTTTTAAATTATTTAAGGTCCTTTAAAGAATTTTTTGCCACCTTTTTATTTTTGATTATTTTAATTTTAATTTTAATTTTAGTTGGAAGTTTTTGGGATTACAGGAAGGAAAGGGTGGTTTCTTTCTTTACCAAAGGTCAAGCCTTTGAAGATAAATATTTTCAAGTAACTCAATCTGTTTTTGCCGTTCAATCCGGAGGATTGTTGGGAAAAGGTCTTGGTAATTCTGATGTTAAAATAATTGGTATTCCTCAAATGTTAACTGATTCAATTTTTGCGATTTATGCTGAAGAAACTGGTTTTGTTGGTTCTTTAATGTTAGTTATCTTGTTTTTTGTTTTAATTTTAAGGATAATTATAATAGCTTTTAAAACACAAAATTCAGTAAAAAAATCATTTTGTTTGGCTGTAGCTGTTTGGATTTTTTGTCAAACTTTTTTACATATAGCTTCTAATATTGCTTTAATTATTCCAACTGGTATTATTTTGCCATTTTTTAGTTCTGGAGCTTCAGGTCAATTATCTATTTATTTTAGTTTAGGAATTATATCTAAAAATGGATAATCTTGATATAAGAATTTGTCTAACAGGTGGGTCAAGTGGAGGACATCTTTTTCCATTGATTTTTGTTTCAAGAGAAATTAAAAGAATTGCTGAAAGTAAAGGCTGGAATTTAAAATTGTTTTATTTAGGAAGCTTGCCTTTTAAAAAAGAGATTTTAAAAGAAGAAGGAATTGATGTTTTTTTAATTCCCGACGTTAGATTAAGAAAATATTTTAGTTTTAAAAATTTAGCAATTTTTTTGAATCTTCCTTTAAATTTTTTGTTAGCTTTTTACAGATTGTTTGTTTTTATGCCTGATGCTATTTTTTCCAAAGGTGGTCCTGGAACCATAGGAGTTATTTTGGCTGGTTGGCTGTTAAGAATTCCGATAATTATTCATGACTCTGATTCTATTCCTGGTTCAAGCAACAAAATAGCAGGTTTATTTTCGAAAAAGATAATTTTATCTTTTGAATCAGCAATTAAATATTTTAATCCTAAAAAAACAGTTGTTTTAGGTCAACCAATTGATACTTTGGCTTTAAAAGTACCTGTTCTTTCAGAAGATTATGAGAGGTTTCATTTAAATGAAGATGAAAAAATAATTTTGGTCGTTGGTGGTTCTCAAGGCTCTAAGTTTTTAAATGAATTAATAGCTGAAGCTTTACCGGAAATTTTAAATTTTTCTCAAGTAGTTCATCAAACAGGAGATAAAAACTATCAAGAAACAGTTATGTTAGCAAAAGGTTTTTTAACTTCTAAAAATTTAGATAATCCTTCTGAAGTTGATTATAAATTTTCAAAATATCATCCCTATTCTTTTATTAATCATTTAGATTTAATGATTTTAATGAAAATGTCCGATTTGGTAATTTCAAGGGCTGGTTCAGGAACAATCTTTGAACTAGCAGCTTTAGGAAAACCAAGTATTTTAATACCTATTGAAGAAAAAGTTGCTGGTCAGCATCAATTATTAAACTCCAGAATATATTCTTTAGCTGAAGCCTGTTATGTTCTTGAAGAAAAAAATGCTAAACCTCATTTATTGATTGAAGTTATAAAGGAAATTTTATTTAATGAAGATTTGTATTTAAAAATGAAAAAATCAGCTTATTCTTTTTCGAAAGTTGATTCTGCTTTCAAAATTGCTCAAGAAATAGTTAAAATTATTGAAAAATAATGAGAAAGGTTTTTTTATATTATTTACATTTCTTATCGCCTTTTTTTGTTTGGTTTTTGATTTATCTTAAAAAACCAGATTTATTTATTTTATTTAAAAGACCTATTTATGAAACTTCTTTAATTCTGCCCTTTGATAATTTATGGCAAGTAGTATTTCTTTTTTTTATTTTTCAACTTAGTAATGAGATTTTATCTAAAATTTTGACTAAAGGAAATATTTTTGTTAAAATTAGTTCAATATTTATTTTTCTTCATTTATTAGTCGCTAGTTATTTGTACTTTTTAAATTTTTTTTAATTTTTTTGAAAAATGAAGATAGCTGTTATTAAAACTGGGGGAAAGCAATATTTAGTTGAAGAAGGAAAAAAAATAGAAATAGATAAACTTAATCAAGATTCAAAAGAAAATATAATCTTTAAAGATGTTTTATTTTATGCTGACGATAATCAGATTTTAATTGGGAATCAGTGTTTAAACAAGGTTGAAGTTAAAGCTAATTTTTTAAGAGAAAAAAAACAAAAAACTGTTGTTTTAAAATATCGTCCTAAAACTCGTTATAGAAAGAAAAAGGGATATAAAAAAATAACATGGTTGATAACTATTGAAGATATAAATCTTAAATAAATAATTTAAATGCTTGATAATTTTTTTTCTCTTTTTAAAAAGGATTACTTAAAAGATTGGCAAAAAATTGTTGAAAGAATAAATCTTTTAGAAAAAGATTTAGAAAAATTGACAGACGAAGAGATAAAAGAAACGTCTTTTAAGCTAAAAGAAAAGGCAAAGAATTTAGATAATTTAGATGAAATTTTAGATGAGGCTTTTGCTTTAGTTAGAGAATCTTCAAAAAGGACCCTTGGTCAAAGACATTTTGATGTTCAACTTTTAGGAGGCATAGGTCTTCATAAAGGTTTTGTTGTTGAGATGATGACAGGAGAAGGAAAAACCTTGACTGCTACTTTAGCAGCTTATTTAAATGCTTTAAAAGGACAAGGAGTCCATATAGTAACCGTTAATGATTATTTAGCTCAGAGAGATACTGTTTGGATGGGACAAATTTATGATTTTTTAGGTTTAACAGTTTCTTGCTTAGTTCATGATCAATCTTTTATTTATGATCCTTCTTTTATTGCTAAAGAAGCTGATAAGGTTAGAGATAATTTAGGAGTTTTTCAGGTTGTTCATGAGTATCTAAGACCTGTTTCAAGAAAAGAGGCTTATTTAGCAGATATAGTTTATGGAACAAATCACGAATTTGGTTTTGATTATTTAAGAGATAATTTAGTTCATGACAGTGAAGAAATATCTCAAGTTAAAGGTCTTAACTTTGCTATTGTAGATGAAGTTGATAGTATTTTGATTGATGAAGCAAGAACTCCTCTTATTATAGGGGGCTATGAAAAAGAGGAACAAAGTGTTTACTATTTCTATGATTCTTTAGCAAAGAAGCTAACTAAGGATGTTGATTTTACTATTGATGAGAAAAAAAGAAAAGTTTTTTTAACAGAAGAAGGACTAGATAAGATAGAAAAAATCTTAGGATATAATCCTTATGAAGTTTTAGATATAAAAGCTACTCATCATCTCGAACAATCCTTATCAGCTAATTATTTATTTTTTAGAGATAAAGATTATGTAGTTAAAAATAATCAGGTGATAATTGTTGATGAATTTACTGGAAGATTAATGTTTGGAAGAAGATGGTCAGGAGGTTTACATCAGGCTATTGAAGCTAAGGAAAAGGTTCCAATTTTACCTGAAATGAAAACTATTGCTACTATTACTATTCAGAATTTTTTTAGAAAATATAAAAAATTAGCAGGTATGACAGGTACTGCTTTAACTTCTAGGGAAGAGTTTTTGGCAGTTTATGGTTTAGATGTAGTTGTTATTCCACCAAACAAACCTTGTATTAGAAAAGATAATCCTGACAAGATTTTTGTAACAGAAGAAGCAAAATGGCAAAGTATTGTTTTAAAAATTAAAGAACTTTATAATCAAAATCGTCCTGTTTTAGTTGGCACAACTTCTATTGAAAAGAACGAAAAACTTTCTGAACTTCTTAAAAAAGAAGGCATACCTCATAATGTTTTAAATGCTAAAAATCATGAAGAAGAAGCTAGAATAATAGCCCAAGCAGGAAAGTTAAAATCTGTTACTGTAGCTACCAATATGGCAGGTAGAGGAGTAGATATTATTTTAGGAGGAAACCCGGTCAATTTAGAAGAAGCTGAGGAAGTTAAGAAATTAGGCGGTCTTTTTGTTTTAGGAACTGAAAGACATGAAGCCAGAAGAATAGATAATCAATTAAGAGGAAGAGCCGGAAGACAAGGAGATCCAGGAGAAACTCAGTTTTTTATTTCTTTAGAAGATGATTTATTGAGAATTTTTGGTGGGGAAGATATAAAAAGATTAATTGAGAAATTTAATTTAGCCAAGGATCAAGCTATTGAAAATAATTTAATTACTAAAGCCATTGAAGAGGCTCAAACAAAGGTTGAGGGATATAATTTTGATATTAGGAAACATTTATTGGAATATGATGATGTTATAAATGCTCAAAGAGAAAAAATTTATTCTGAAAGAAGGAATATTTTGTTTTTAAATGAAAAGATAGAAGAATTTTTTAAAGAAGAATTTAGCAAATTAATTGAAGAAGGGAATGAAGAAGTAATTAAATTTGTTTTTAAAGATAAAGACCCTCAAGAAGCTTTTATTGAAAAACTTAATTTATTAAAGGAGAAATTAACAATCGAAGAGTTTCAAAGAATTTTAAGAGATATTGTTTTAAAAACTTACGATTATTTATGGATTGAACATTTACATTTTTTAGAAGATTTAAAACAATCAGTTGCTTTTAGGGGCTATGGCCAAAGAGATCCGCTTGTTTCTTTTAAAGAAGAAAGCTATAAAGCCTTTGTTGATTTTCACAAAATTTTAAGAATAAACATTTTACAGATTTTTATCAATTTAGAAATTAAAATTGATATTCCTAAAATTGGAAGAAATGATCTCTGTTTTTGCGGTTCAGGTAAAAAATTTAAAAAATGCGGTCTTTTAAACACTAAAGAGCATCAAGAAAATATTAAAAAACTTAAAGGGAGTTGATACTTTTTATTTTTTAAAAAACAATTTTTAAGTAAAAAATTAAAATATGACCAAAAGAATATTTATTGGTACAGCTTGGCCGTATGTAAATGGAGATTTACACCCAGGTCATTTAGCAGGTTACTTAATTCCAGCTGATATTTTTTCAAGGTATTGTAGACTTAAAGGATATGAAACCTTAATGGTTTCTGGAACAGATTGTCATGGGACTCCTATTACCTTAGAAGCTGAAAAAAGAAAAATCCCTCCTTCTGTTTTAGTTAAAAAATATCATCCTAAAGTTTTAAATCTTATTAAAACTTTTGATATCTCTTATGATATTTTTACTTCAACTACTAATCAAACTCACAAAAAAATAACCCAGCAGTTTTTTTTAAGACTATTAAAAAATGGTTTTATTTTAAAAAAAGAAACTCTTCAGTATTTTTCTACTCAAGAAAATCGTTTTTTGCCAGATAGATATGTAGAAGGCGATTGTTTGTTTTGTAAATCTAAAGATCAAAGAGGAGATCAATGCGAGGTTTGTGGAAGGAGTCTTAATCCTGGAGAATTAATTAACCCTAAAAGTAAATTAACCGGTTATCCTGTGATTTTAAAAAATACAGAGCATTATTTTTTGGATTATAAAAAACTTCAAAAAGAGATCTATGATTTTGTTGTAAGTTCTAATCATTGGAGAGGATGGGTTTACAAAGAAAGTTTAGGATTTTTAAAAGAAGGTCTTCAAGAAAGAGCTATTACTAGAGACTTAGACTGGGGAATTAAACTTCCAAAAGAATTAATTCCTTCAAACTTTTTAATTAAAAATTTTGAGAAAAAAAGATTCTATGTTTGGTTTGAAGCAGTAATTGGCTATTTCTCAGCTACTTTAAAGTGGGCTAAAAATAATAATAAAAATTGGGAAGATTTCTGGCTTGATAAAAGTTGTAGGCATTATTATTTTATGGGTAAAGATAATCTTATTTTCCATACTATTTTTTGGCCTGGACAATTAATTGGTCAAAAAGAAAACTATAATTTACCATATTTTCCAGCTGTTAATCATTTTTTGATGTTTGAAGGTAAAAAATTTTCAAAAAGTCGTGGGGTTTTTCTTGATTCTTTAAAAATTGCCAAAAGATTTGGAGCAGATAATATTAGATTTTACATAGCTAGCATTTTACCAGAAACAAAAGATGCGGATTTTAGATGGGAAGATTTTAAACAATCAGTTAATAATAGGCTGGTTGATAAGGTGGGCAATTTAATTTATAGAATTTTGGTTTTTTATAGAAATAATTTTAAAGAAGGGATTAAAAAAAAATCTTTAGATGAAATTATTGTAAATAAGATTGAAGAAACTTCGTTAAATTTTCAAAATAAACTTGAAAAAGTTGAAATAGTTGAAGCTTTAAATATTGTTTTAAATTATGTTGATTTTATCAATCAGTATTTAGACAAAACTCAACCTTGGAAACTTTTAAATTCAGATAAAGAGAAATGCGAACAAATAATTTATTCTTCTTTAGAAGCCATAAGTTTTCTTAGAGTTTTGCTTTGGCCATTTTTACCTCATTCAGTTTATAGATTAAATAAAATGCTAGGTTTAAGTTTTAAACCCCAGGAAAACAAAGATTTTTTTGTTTTTAAAAAAACTGATAGTTTTAAGATAAAAAGTAAAATTACCCCGCTTTATCTAAAAATAACTTAAGGAGAAAACCACCATTTACTTAAAATATCTTTTATTAGTTTATAAAGGATAAAAACAACCAAAAAAATAAAAAATAAAAACTTCCCCAATAAATCTAAGCCTTCAGTTATTAACTGCATCTATTATAATAGGATTAGGGATAAAAATTTTCGCCCCAATTATAAAACCTAGAGCAAAAGACAAAAGGTTAAGTAATAAAATTATAATCAACAAATTTAATTTTTCTTTATTTTTTAATTTTTCTTTTATTTTCATCAATCGATGGATAAAACAATAATTACTTTTATTTTACTAAATTTTATGATAATTTCTCTAACAGCCCTTTTTTCATTAAATAAATTTGATTTATTTTTAAAACAGCTATTTTTTTGGATTATTGGTTTAAGTATCTATTTAAGCAGTTTTTTTCTTGATTTTAGATTTATTTTTGAAAGATATTTCTATAATTTAATAATTATTTTTTCATTTGTTATCCTTTTTTTAGTTTTGTTTACTTCTGAAACTTTAAAAAGTTGGTTTAATATTTATGGTTTTGGAATCCAACCATCAGAATTTGCCAAGATTGGTTTCTTTTTGATTTTTACTAGGTTTTTAAGTTATTATCAATTTGATTTGATAAATCCCTTTTATTTATTTTTATCATTTTTCGTTTTGCTTCCTTATTTAGTTTTAATCTTGCTTCAACCCGATTGGGGTATGGCTTTTTTGTATTTTTTGATTTGGTTGTTGTCAATCATTTCTTTTGTTTCAAAAAAGGAGATATTTTATGGAATTTTAATTTTAATTTTAATTTTTTCTTTTCTATGGTTTTTCATTTTAAAAGATTATCATAAATTAAGGATAATTTCTTTAGTAAATCCATCAAACGATCCACTAAAATCTGGTTATAACTTAAGACAAATTAAGGTTTCTTTGGGAACAAGTAGTTTTTGGGGGAAAGGAGTTGGACTAGGAGAAATTGGTAGACTTGGATTTTTACCTTCTGCTTCTACTGATTTTATTTTGACTTTTTTAATTGAAGAAAGAGGAATACTGATTTTTATTTTTTATTCAATTTTACTCTTTCTTTTGCTTAAAGAAATATTAAAAATAATTATTTTTTCAAAAGATCCTTTGGTAAAAAATTTTGCTTTTATCGTTTATCAATATTTTCTTGCTAAATATCTAATAACTTCGCTGGTTAATTTTGGAATTTTTCCGATTATAGGTTTACCTGTACCTTTTTTAAGCTACGGTGGATCTTATCTAATTTTTGATTTGACTATGTTAGCTATTCTTCAAAGTTTGTCAGATTTTAGGGTATAATTAAGTATTTGTTAATGATAGAAGAATTTTTTACAGCTAAAGGAGAAAAATTGACTAAAAATAGATTAATTAGCGAGATTGTTGATTTTATCAATTTAAAAGATAATTTTTCTTATAGAATATTAGTTGGGACGGATTCAGAATATTTTTTAAAAAGCAAAGCAGATTTTGTTTCTGTAATCGTAGTTCATAGAATAGGAGAAGGGGCAAGATATTTTTGGAGAAGAGAAATAGTTAGCAGAAAATTTAGTTTTAGAGAGAGATTGTGGCAGGAAGCAATTTTAAGTCTCAATGTAAGTCAAGAATTGTTAAAAGTTTTTACTAATCTTAATCTTAATCTTAAACTTGAAATCCACTTAGACTTAGGAGTTGATGGTAAAAGTTCTTCTTCTTTAAAAGAAATAATAAATCTTGTAAGAAGTTATGGATTTGAAATTAAAATAAAACCTCAGTCTTATGCAGCAAGTAAAATAGCCGATAGACTAATATGATTAAAAATATTATTCAAGAGTTAGAATCAAGAGGACTTATCTATCAAAAAAGCCCTGGGATTGAGGAGTGTTTAAATCAAAAAACCTGTCTTTATTGGGGAGTGGACCCTACTTCAGATAGTTTACATATCGGTCACTTAGTTGGTCTTTTAACTTTAAAAAGATTTTTAAATTTTGGCCATAAAATTATAATTCTAATAGGAGGAGCAACTTCTTTAATTGGTGATCCATCTGACAAAGATAAAGAAAGGCCTCTTTTAGAAGAAAAGGTAATTTTAGAAAATAAAAATAAAATTAAAAATCAAATAAAGAAAATTTTAGGAAATAGTAAAGATATTTTGTTTGTTGATAATTTTGAATGGTTCAAAAAGGTTAATTTTTTAAATTTTTTAAGAGAAATTGGGAAGTTGGTTTCAGTCAATTCAATGTTAGATTTAGAATTTATTAAAAGGAGAATCTTAGCTAATGAATTTATTTCTTATGCTGAATTTAGTTATCAATTAATGCAGGCTTATGATTTTTTAAATTTATTTGAAAAATATAATTGTCAAATTCAACTTGGTGGATCTGATCAATGGGGAAATATTATTTGCGGGATTGAGCTGATTAAGAAAAAATTTCTTGGCAAAGCTTATGGTTTGTCTTATCCATTGATAATTGATCTAAAAAGCGGTAAAAAAATCGGAAAAACAGAAAAGGGTGAAACTTTATGGTTGGATCAAAATAAAACTAATCCTTTCAAGTTTTATCAATATTTTTTAAATTTACCAGATGAGTTAGTAGATAAATTGATATATTATTATTCTTTTAGAAGCTCAGAAGAGATAGAAGAAATAAAAAAAGAATGGATTTTAAATAAAGAATCAAGGATTTTACAAAAAATTTTAGCAGAAGAACTTTTAAGTTTAGTTTTTTCAATTAGAGAAAAAAAACGAGTTTTAAAATTGATATATCTTCTTTTTGAAAAAGATTATAAAAAATTTTCTTTGAAAGATTTAAACTTTTTAAAAAAGTCTATAAATTATCGATTAGTTGAAAAATTAAATTTAGAACAGGATTTAGTTTTTTTAAAGATGACTAATTCTATTAGTGAAAGCAAGAGATTAATAAATCAAAAAGGGGTTAAAGTTTATTTTTTATTGGATAAATTTTATCTTATAAAAAAAGGTAAAAATGAGTTTGGTTTAATTGAGCTATATAAGAAATGAAAGAGCAGAAATTTTTTGAAACTTTGAAGAAATTGGCAGAGATTGTAAACAAATTTAACCCAAATCCAAATGTTTTAATTACAGTAGTAGACTTAAAAATGGGCAAAAAAGGTGGTTGGATGAAAGCTTATTTAAGCATTTTTCCAGAAAAACATTCAAAAGACTTGATAAATTATTTTAACAAAAACCAAAGGTCAATTTTAAATGAGATTAAGAAAAATTTATATTTAAGGTATTTGCCTTCAAAAATTATTTTTTTTCCGTCTTGGGAGTTTAAAATAGCTGATAAAGTTCTTAAAATTATAGATGAAACTTCAAAGGAGGAAAAGGGGATTAAAGATTGAAAAGTTAGCAGTAGATTTTCTTAAAAAAAAGAAGTTTTTGACTTGGAAACCAGTTAGAGTAAGATTTCATTCTCAAGATATTTTTGGATTATTTGATATTATTGCTTTAAATAATAAAGAATTGAAATTAATTCAGGTTCAAAAAGAAAGAAAAAGACCTTATAAAATAAAAAGAATATTTAAATTAAAAATTCCTAAAAAAGTCTCATTTGAACTTTGGGTTTATAGCTCAGAAGATAAAAAATTTAAAATTTACACAGATTGTAGATGATTTTATTTTTATAGATTATAAAAGAAAATACTAAAATTAAAACTTTCTAAATTTTTGGTTTTAAAATAAATAGCTAATTCCTAATCTTATTTCTTTAAATTTATAGACTTTTAAAGAAATAAAATTTTATTTATAATAAAAAAAAATAATTAGTATACTAATAAAACTTTAAAATAATAAAACTTTAAAATGGATAAAAATTTTTCATTTAAAATAAAAATAATTTTCCTAATTCTCAAAGTAAAACAAAATAATCAAAATATAATGTTTTTAATAAAAAAAATTAAAAAAATAAGTTTGTTGATATTTTTTTTAACGGGATTAATCTTTATCTCAAATTTAAAATTTACTATATCTCAAAATCAAAATTTAGAACCAAAATCAAAAGTTTTTTCGTCTGCACGGTGGGCGTGGTATATCATTACTAATGGTGTCGCATGGCCTGCAGGGGGTATGACACAGGACGACGTGACGCGCTGGATTGCGGCACATTCAGACCTGCTGGTTGCCGGTACGGTTACGGCATTACATGATCAAGTTAACCCAAATTTGGTTAGCACCTGGTACCAGGAGTGGTTTTACTCCAATCTGCTGGTGTCATCCTCAGATACAAAACAGGTCCGACACTGGTCCGATGGATACCCGATAGACGGTTAACTGGTTTAAGTGGAGAACTACTATCTATCCTGTAATCTCGACCCTGAGACGCCTGATATCCGATTACTGGTGGGAGGTAACATCTAGGTTTAATGATGACGCTATTGGCCTTGGGTTTCGTTCAAGAAGTCCCCAATTGGTAGACCAAATAGGAAAAGCTTATCGTTGTGAATATGTTCCTGGTCAGTTCGACATCCCCAACCTCGCGAATGGGTGGATTACTTTTGCTTGACCGGAACCGTTTGATGAGTTATACATTAAATGGCAGGAACCTCCGGATGGTGGACAGTTTGTACTGGAGTACGTTAGCGAGACTACTTCGGATGAGAACGGATGGGTCATTCCTGCAAAATGGACTCCAGTGCCTATTCTCTCGGACGGCACCAATGGTTTGAGGCAGGACGGGGTCATCCGCTTCGGTTATCTCGACCGCTGGAGACAGTGGAAGCGATTGGTTGCAGCTTACCGAAATGAAATGTGGGGTCGCAAGCACTACTGGATACGCATACGCTGTCTAACGCCAGCTAGTAACACGCCGAAGATTCGCTGTTTGTGGTTAAACAAAATATATCGGACATATCCTTTTGTAAAAAATACTAATGAAGCCATCTATCTTGGTTTTCGGCAGCCTCAAACCTGTGTATCTCTGAACCTGCGAACTCCTGGCTCTGGCGGTATCTACGTATTCGAGTAAAGGTGGATATCGGACAGCCAGCAAACAGTATCCCGCAAGGATATTCGCCCGTCATGCTTACCTACCGCAGTTGAGGCGGCTTCCCTGATAACATCGTGGTAGGAGACACAGCAACGCCCGTTTTGAACAACAACTTCGCTCCATTTGCAAACAAACTTGTATATCCAACTTACGTGTTTACTTTGGCATCAGGTACCCTTCCCAATAGACCATCAACCATCTACACTGTCTTAGCACGAAAATACACAAAAGGGCTTGTTCTTTTGAAAATGACAAGTAATTATCAAGCAGAAGATGTTGGTGAATATTCAGCTACTATCCACCAATTACCAGGAAAATATAGAAGA